>Ga0334722_10000086_pt1 | contig 132897 bp, 104 predicted proteins | sample C3_bottom_MG_FD_207210 | JGI IMG/M metagenome (GOLD analysis project Ga0334722, IMG submission 207210) | Sediment microbial communities from Yellowstone Lake, YNP, Wyoming, USA - C3_bottom | ecosystem: Environmental > Aquatic > Freshwater > Lake > Sediment | place: USA: Wyoming | collected... | reverse complement strand
TGTCTCTCCTTGCTATGGCAGTATTTAAGGAAAGGATCAGCTTTGAGACCGGAAAAAAGAAGACTGAAGCGCCTTACCTGACCTTTGCGCTGGCTGCTCCGCCGGCTGCGCTTGCATGGCGCGCCCTCAATGACTTCCATATCCTGGCATTCGACAAGGTATGGCTGCCGTCAATAGCACTCGGTATTATCTTTTCAGTCCTGATATCCTTTTTTTCTGCTGATGTCAAAAAGAAACCTTTGTATATCCTTGTTGCGCTGATTTTTGGCTTTGCCTACGGCTATGGGGTGGTTATAGAGGCCAACTGAATGAGAGACAACTCCGCTGCAGGAACATATTCAGCCAGGGTGCTCGGCAAGAGGACTGCTTATAGCTCAAAAAGCCGTTCGTATTATATAAAAGTTGCGCCATGGGGCCCAAAGACCGGAGAAAACGAGATAAGCATCCGGAAGTCCGGGTTCGACCGTATCAAAGTGGATGACGAGATAAAAATTAGTCTCAAAGACGGTTCGCTCGGTATCCCATGGTTTATTATCCAAATAAAGAAGATATAGGGCCGGCCCGCCCTGCCGTGCAAAAGAGAACCGATACATTCAGGCCCGATTCATTGTCAATTTGCGCAATGCGGCAACTGTAATTGACGCAATATAGCTCCGTGTGTTATAAATTAAGGCTCCTTGCTCTCTCCTTTGGGGAGGGCTTTAGTCCCTGTAACAGGGGGGGAAATCCAGAAGGAGGTGTTTTAATGAACATCTACGAAAATATTGTTATTCTCAACGCTGTCCTGTCCGATGAAGAAATCAATGCAGCGCTCTCAAAAATCAAAGACCTTATCGTCAATACCGGAGGCGAGGTAATCAAAGCCGAGTCCTGGGGCAGAAGAAAGCTGGCGTATGAGATCAAGAAACAGAACAAGGGACTTTATGCATTTCTGGTATACAAGGCCCCGACCTCAGCAATCAGAAAACTTGAAGACTACTACAAGGTCTTTGATCCGGTCATAAAATACATGGTTATAAAACTCGGTCCCAAGCAGATCAAGCACCTGGAAGCTTCCCAGGCGGCTGAGGCTGATCTGGCAAGGAAAGAGGCGGAGGCTAAGAAGGAGGCCGAAGCAAAGAAAGAGACCGAGGTAAAAAGCGAGGTCTAAATGTACAACAAGGTAATACTCATCGGGAACCTTACAAAAGATCCGGAACTGAGATATACCCCGCAGGGCACGCCGGTCTGCACGCTCAGGCTTGCCAGCACAAACAGATACAAATCAGGAGACTCCATGAAAGACGACACCCTTTTTATTAATGTTGTCGTGTGGGGTAAACTGGGTGAGACGTCGGCACAGCACCTTGCCAAAGGCAGGTCGGTCCTTGTTGAAGGACGCCTTCAGGAAAGGCGCTGGGAGGCGGATGGACAGAAGAAGTCGATGTTTGAGGTTGTAGCCGGTGTCGTTCGTTTCCTCGGCAAAAAAGATGAGAGCGGTCCCCGCGACAGCGGAGGCGAAGGAGATTTTGCCCCTCACGAAGAGACTACTGACCTGGAACCGTTTTAGACAGATAAAATTCAACGAATATATAATATAAAAAGGAGTCATTATGGCATTTCAGCAAAAGAGATTTCAGAGAAGGAAATTTTGCAAGTTCTGCTCCGAAAAAACGGAGTTCCTGGATTATAAGGACATCAGGCTTCTCAAAGGGTATCTGACCGAGCGCGGCAAGATACTTTCCAGGAGAATGACCGGCACATGCGCCAAGCACCAGAGAGACCTCAACGAAGCGATTATGAGGGCCAGGAATATAGCGCTGCTCTCATTCGTAGAGAAATGAAATGAGGATCCCGAAGTCATGGGTGCCTTTACTGGCCGCAAGGATAGCAGGCAATATTACCGGAAATAATCTGGTAACCCCCTCTGTGCCCATGGACAAATTCATCGCAAAGATGGAAGAGATAATCACTGAAGAGCTCACGGTTGAAGACCGTCTTCACGACGAGGTCAGGGAGCTCCTCAAAAAGCATGCTTCAGACATTGAAAAAGGCAGAATGGACTACCGGAAACTCTTTGATCTGACCAAGCACAGGCTCGTGAAGGAGAGGAACATCGTCTTATGATGCTTTCTGACGACAAGATATCGCATCTCAGCCACATTATTCTGAAAGGATTAATTGGGCAGAAGCTGGTAGGACCGGTGCAGGACGAGGCCGCCGTGAGGCGTGAAATAAAACGTACGATAGTGTCTGAACTGAAGATCGGCGAGGAGATAGATGAACTCGTCAGGAAGAAACTCCAGTCTTTTTCCAAAAAACTAATAGAAGGGACACCTGAATGGGAAGTCCTTTACAGGAAATATTTCAGGGAAGAGGAGATAAAGAAGGGCAGGTCCGCCGGCTGATAAGGGGCCTGCCTCTCTTGCTGCTTTTCGCGGCATGGATAGGGCTGGTTACTGATTTTGCCGGGTCGAGGCCCGCTGTCTGGTTCTCTTTCGCAGCAGTGTCCGTTGCAGTCTGCGCAGTTCTGCATTTTATCCCGCAAAGGAAAGATTATTCCGTAAGCTTCCTTTTTTCGCTCGTTCTTATCTGCTCAGGCGCGTTGCAGGTCTTTAATCTGCCGTGGCTGAAACCGGCATATTTCCTGTTTATAATCGTCTGCTCCGCCTTTTACGGCACGAATACGATGCTGGGCCTGTCTCTCCTCATGCCTCTCCTTGGTCTTAAGGCTTTTATAAAAGGTAATACGTTGGAAGAGGCCGCTTTCTGGTCCCTTGTCATTGCCGCAGCCGCGCTCTCCGGCTTTTTTTTCGACAGGCTGAGAAGGGAAAAGGAAAAGGCGGTTGCCTCCTATTCAACGCTGCGGGACAATGCCCGCAATATAGCCCTCGATACAGGTATGGAATCTTTGAGCAGCGACGAGATCATGTCGCATTATTTTGCGTCCGTGCTTAAGACGGATGAAGAGATCATGGAAATGCTACTTACAGTAAGGCATGCGGTCCTCGCCGATTCCGTAAATCTCTTTACTCTGCGGGACAACGCCTATTCATTGCGGTGTTCGACAGCGGAGAAAGACGGGATAATCATAACGGGCAAGGGTATTATCAGTTCCTGTATACGCGACAAAAAGGTTTATTCTTCAGGAGAACTGACGGAAAAGGATACGGACCTCGGTTATATCAGACCCGGCAAGGTATCCTCAATAATTGCTGCGCCGCTGATGGACGGACCGACTGTCACAGGTGTGTTGTCCGCCGACAGCGCGCGATATCAGGCCTTCAACGAGACCGAAAAAAACACTGTGAAGATGTTTGCAAACCATCTGGTCAGGATCATGGAGAGGGAACGAATATATTTGATGATAAAACGCGATATATTCGGTTTGAAGGTGCTCAGGGAGGAAAGTTCAAACCTGGTCTCATCGCTCAACACCGAGGTGGTCGTGAGAAAACTTTGCGAGGGGGCCGGCAAGATATCCGCAGCGCAGATATTCTTCTTTATGGCAAAAGGGAAACAGTTTGAGCTTATGCCTTATGCAGGGGATGCCGGCAGGGAGGGGAAGCTCTTTGATCTCAGGGGGACATTTATCAATATGGTTGTAGAAAACAGACAGCCCATATATATGTCGGATGTAACAGGGTATCGGGGCCCAGTAATGCCTTTCAAGGTCGATGACGCACGCTCGGTTTATGCTGTGCCGATGCTTTATGAAAGCAGCCTCCTCGGTTTGTTTGTAATGCTCGGCCGAAAAAACGACGAGCTCGATCCGTTTCAGACCGACATGCTGAAGGTGCTGTGCAACCAGGCGGCCACGTCGCTGGCAAACGCCAAACTGCATGCTGAAATCGAGAAGCTTGCGACCACGGACGGGCTTACAGGGCTCTTTAACCACAGGGTGTTCCAGGAAAGACTTTCTGAAGAGCTCAGGAGACAGAACAGGTTTGCAAAACCGGTGTCGCTGCTCCTGACGGACATAGATTTTTTCAAGAAGATAAACGACACCTACGGGCACCCTGTGGGAGATATAGTGCTGAAGGGCGTTTCGAAGATAATAGGGGAGTCGATAAGAGAGATTGATATAGCCTCCCGCTATGGAGGGGAGGAGTTCGCGGTCATACTGCCGGGCACGGAAGGCGAGGGCGCGACCAATATAGCGGAGAGACTGAGGAAGGCGGTCATGGACAAGGAATTTTCTGCCGATGGGAAGTCTTTTCATGTTACGATCAGTATAGGCATAGCGATCTATCCATCTGATGCAAAGAGCAAGGAAGAGTTGATCGAAAGGGCGGACCAGGCGCTTTACAATGCCAAGCACGGCGGAAGAAACCGCACCGTCCTGCGCTCTGCAATAGGATAGAATGGAACATTTTATATCACAGGTGACGGATGAGGAGCTTAAACGCGAGCGCGCTAAGGCGCGCGAACTAAGACAGTCCGCCTGGTGGAAGAGGAGGCGCGGTGAAGGGATCTGTTATTACTGTGAGCGGAAATTCCCGCCCACGGAGCTTACAATGGACCACCTGGCGCCGCTTATTAGAGGCGGCAAATCCACAAAAGGCAATGTCGTGCCGGCCTGCAAGGAATGCAACAACAGGAAAAAACATATGCTCCCGATCGAATGGGCTGAATATCTTGAACGGCTGAAAGAGGCCTGATGGGAGGAGTAACCCGGCAGATGAAGAGAAAAGACGGTCTGTTGACAAAGATCGAAAACAGGGACGCGGAGATAGGCGTTATCGGTCTCGGATATGTGGGGCTGCCGCTTGCCTGCGAATTTGTAAAGGCCGGTTTTCATGTTACAGGTTTTGATCTGGATGCCGAAAAGATAAAGAAACTCAAGGCCGGCAGATCGTATATAACGTATATCCCTTCGCGGGAAATCGCCGGATTTCTGGGATCGCCGGGTCGGGCCGGCCGGCAAGGGCTTGAACCGACAACCGACTTTTCACGTCTTGCGGCAATGGACTGCATAATAATCTGCGTGCCTACGCCCCTTAACGAATACCGGCAGCCTGACCTGTCTTATGTGCTCAATACAGCCGGGACAATAGCCGGGAACCTCAGGAAAGGCCGGCTCATAGTGCTTGAGTCGACTACCTATCCGGGCACCACGGATGAGGATTTAAGGGCGGTACTGGAGACAACCGGCCTGGTAGCAGGCAGGGATTTTCATCTGGCATTTTCTCCTGAACGTACAGATCCCAATAACCCGGTTTTTTCGATTGCCGATATCCCGAAGGTGGTCGGCGGTCTGACGCCCGGGTGTCTGAAAATCGCCTGCGCCCTGTACGGCTGCATAACCGAAAGGACGGTGCCTGTCTCGTCTACAAAGACGGCCGAGGCCGCGAAGCTGCTCGAAAATATCTTCCGCTCAGTAAACGTGGCCATGGTAAACGAAATGAAGATGCTCTTTGATCGCATGGGCATAGATGTATGGGAGGTCATAGAAGCGGCGTCAACCAAACCTTTCGGCTTTACACCATTTTATCCCGGCCCCGGCCTTGGGGGACACTGTATCCCGATAGACCCCTTTTACCTTACCTGGAAGGCCAGGGAATTCGATTTCAGCACACGCTTTATAGAGCTGGCCGGCGAAATCAATTCATACATGCCCTACTACGTCGTGCATAGAACTGTTGAGGCCCTGAATGAACGCGCTAAAAGCATCAGGGGGGCGAAGATCCTGATAATGGGGCTTGCCTACAAAAAGGACGTAGACGATATGAGGGAATCTCCGTCGTTAAAGCTGATAGAGCTATATGGAAAAAAGGGCGCTGTCGTGGACTATAACGATCCCTTTATACCCGAGACGCCTAAATTGAGACGCTACGACCTGAAGATGCGGTCTGTTAAACTCACAGCCAAAGCGGTCTCAGGCTATGATGCTGTGGTTATAGCCACGGACCATTCAGTGTATGACTATAAGTTCCTGCACAGGCATGCAAGGCTGATAGTCGACACAAGAAATGCTCTCAAGGCCTCCGGCAAAGACAAAAAGGTGGTCAGGGCATGAGGCAATTTAATATGACGAGGAGCCTGATATGTGCGGGATAGTGGGGTATATAGGAAAGAGAAACGCGGCCGATATGATATTCGACGGGCTGAGAAAGCTCGAATACAGAGGATATGACTCGGCAGGGATTGCTGTGGCCAATAAGGGCAGGCTGTCGGTGCTCCGGAGCGAAGGTAAACTGCGGAGGCTGGAGAAGAAGGCGGAGTCCGGGCTGCCGGCCGGGAACGCAGGAATAGGACATACAAGGTGGGCCACTCACGGGCGGCCGTCCGAAATTAATGCCCATCCCCATGTGGCTAAAGGGATCGCTGTGGTCCACAACGGCATAATAGAGAATTACATTCAGCTAAAAGAAAAGCTGCAGAAAGAAGGGGCGGTCTTTAAGTCTGAAACCGACACAGAGGTGATTTCCCATCTCATTGCAAGTGAAAGCGCAAAGGGCCTTACCCTCGAAGAGGCGGTCAGGGAAGCCCTTAAACAGCTGAAAGGTTCATACGCCATCGCCGTGATATCGGAATCAGGACGCGACCGTGAGCAGATTATCGGCGCAAGAAACGAAAGCCCCCTTATACTCGGCATCGGCAGCGGCGAGTATTTCCTTGCCTCCGACATCCCCGCGGTCCTCGCTCACACCAGGGAGATAGTTTTTCTCGATGATCATGAAATGGTAGTGCTCGACAGGCAGGGGGCGAAGATAACGAACCTTGACGGCGAGGAGGTCCGCAAAAAGCCGAAGCATATCCAATGGTCCGCTGCGATGGCGGAAAAAGAGGGCTACCGGCATTTCATGCTCAAGGAAATCTTCGAGCAACCGAGGGCGATAGCCGATACAATACGCGGCAGGATTATGGAGGAAACAGGGGACGTAGCGCTTGAAGACGTCCGGCTTGATGCGGATGCGATTAAAAAGATCAGAAGGTGCTGTATCATAGCCTGCGGCACGTCCTGGCATGCCGCGCTTATAGGGAAATTTTATATAGAGGAAATATGCAGAATACCTGTGGATGTAGACATAGCGTCGGAATTCAGATACCGCAACCCTGTGATCGACAGGCATTCACTGGTAATAGCAATTTCACAGTCCGGTGAGACTGCAGACACCCTGGCCGCGGTCAAAGAGAGCAGAAAAAGGGGCAGCCATGTTATTGCCGTCTGCAATGTTATGGAAAGCAGCCTGGCAAGAGAAGCCGACAGCATCATATATACCCACGCCGGGCCTGAAATAGGCGTGGCCTCCACAAAGGCTTTTACCTCACAGCTTGCAGCGCTGCTCCTTTTTGCCCTTTATGCAGGCAGGAAGACGGGCAAGCTTTCAACACGCAAGTCGATTCAGCTTATAAAGGAACTGGTGGCTGTGCCGGGTCTGGTAAAAAAGACGCTTGATTGTGCGGCAGTTATAGAGGGCATAGCCGCAAGATATGCGCATTACAGGGATTTCCTTTACCTTGGGAGGGGGGCCTGCTTCCCTGTGGCTTATGAAGGCGCATTGAAGCTAAAGGAAATTTCCTACATACATGCAGAGGGTTATCCCGCAGGGGAGATGAAGCACGGGCCCATAGCGCTGATCGATGAGGATGTTCCGGTGGTTATCCTTGCCCCTGATGACGCTTCTTATAAGAAGGTCATGGGCAATGTTCAGGAGGTCAAGGCCAGGGGCGGCAGGGTGATTGCCTTTGTCGCTGAAGGCGACATCGAAATAAGCGGGTTGTCTGATGAAACAGTCTTCCTGCCACGTTCTGCTCCGCTGTTTGCCCCTTTTATATTTACCGTGCCGCTGCAGCTGTTGGCCTATCATATAGCCGTAATCAAGGGCACTGATGTAGACCAGCCCAGAAACCTTGCAAAGAGTGTGACTGTAGAATAGAAGCATAGGGGAGAATCGAAGCTAAAGTTGAACAGGATTTTGGGCAATAAAAAAGGTCACAAATTGTGACCTTTTTTATTGCTTTATAGCTGCGACAGACGTCTATTTTGCCAAGGTTGCTTTTAGCTCTCCCAGTTCCTTGCGGAGCTGCTGAATAACCTGCTGCTGTTCCTGAATAGCTTTTACCATAGGGGCGATAAATCCGGTATAACTGAGTGCCATCATGTGTAAACTATCGGGCATCACGCTGACAATATTGGCATCAGCGCCCAGAATTTCCTGAACATCCTGAGCCAGAAAGCCGAAATCGGTCTTGCCGTTGCCATTCTTCATCTTATACTGTACAGGCCTTAATGCGTTGATAAAATCAAGACCGTAGTTGATATCCTGAATTTCTTCCTTTGCGCGTATATCTGAGGTACTTGACCAAGTAGTCGGCCCGCCAATCCACGTCACCGCTTGCCTGAAGGGAGTAATCGAGCCGACATCACCTATCATGACTGAATTTGAAGCAGTTGCTTTAGCGTTGGCTCCTATAGCTGTCGCATTGGTAAGGTTTATAGCATTAACATCTGCGTGGGCGCCGATAGCGGTGTTCAAGGACCCGCTTACGTTGCTGCCAAGAGCATCGACCCCAACGGCGGTATTTTCATTTCCTGTTGTGTTGAACAGGAGCGCGGAATCTCCCATGGCGCTGTTGGAATATCCGGTCGTATTCGCATTAAGGGAAAGCACTCCCACCGCAGTGTTGTAGTCTGCTATGTTGTTGGCGAGCGAAGACTGTCCGACTGCTGTGTTGTCGCTTCCGACTACGTTGTCAACGAGCGCGTTTTGACCTACGGCAGTATTGCCGACGCCGGTTGTATTTGACATCAACGCAGCATCACCCATACCGGTATTATAGTTCCCGGACGTATGGTCTCTGCAGGCGTCAATACCGAGACACGCATTTGCCAGGTTGCCGTCTGTATAGCCGACAGGTATGGTTGCAGGGATCGGAAGATTCGTAAGCCCGGAACCGTCTCCGACAAACGCTGTTGCGGTTATGGTGCTGGATGTCATTGTTATATTGCCGATTCCTGTTATTGCGGTCCCAATAGTCAGGTCGGCGCCAAAAGCTGCCAACGGCACGGCAATTAACAGTCCCAATAAAATTAATATACGTCCGATTCTTTTTTCCATAACTTACATCCTCCTTATGATAACTACATAATTACAATAAGCAATGTCTATGCCAAACCAGTATCAGGGACATCATAATGAATACCCTGAGGCTTATATCCTTATTCCTAAAGAAACTTTGCCGGCCAATATGCGCAAATATTGTAAATATCAAACCACATATCCCGTGATATCTCGCAGTGCGTAGTGTGAAATAACACAGCTCTGATTCCGGTATCTCCATATTGGCTGTTTTATTAATTCCGTCGGCAGAGTATGCACCCGGCAAGCCTATTATGCCTGGAGTCTGATAAGCAGCTTGCCGGCGGACAGTCTTAATAGGGATCTGTTCAATCCGATGCCGAACCTGGCTATTATTACCGAGAAATATTGGGGATGTCAATACTCATCGGGCTGTTGACAGCGCGCAGCCAGTGTTTTTACCAGCATTGCCGAGAGGGGCCGGATGTCAAAAAGTATTTATAATCTTATGGTTGTAAAAGCGTTTTGTGTTATCCGCGCATCAGCCGGGCTTAATTACGCCATAGGCGCTTGTGGAATATTTATATGGTAGTCTGGTAGTCCGAATTTCTGAATTTCTTGACTTTTTATAAAAAAGATTGTTATTGTTCAGAAGATGAACAATAAGGGCCCTGTAGAAATAGACCAGCACAGAAACCTGTTGATACTTAACGAACTTTCCGGCGACGACTCGCTTACGCAAAGGGACATCAGCAGCCGGCTTGGGATTGCGCTTGGCCTTGCAAACTCATATATAAAAAATCTTGTCTCAAAAGGCTTCATAACCGTCAAAGCCATTCCACCAAGACGTTATGCCTATTTTCTTACGCCGAAAGGCTTTGCTGAGAAAACCAGGCTTACCTACGATCTCCTGCATGACTACACCCGAATCTACAGGGAGGCCCGAAATAACCTGAAGGAACTTTTCACTAAGATGGAGACCGGCGGCACAAAAAATATTGTCTTTGCAGGCGCGGACGAAGTCGCTGAAATAGCCTATCTCACGCTTTATGAGACGGGTCTTTCGCTTGTTGGGGTAATAGACGATGAACTTGCGGGCAAACAGTTTTTCGGAAACGACATAAGGCGTATCGAAGAAATATCCGGCATGGCATATGATTGCGTTGTTATTACCTCTTATCTGAAGAGGGAAAAGGTATATGAAAGACTCGCCGGCTACAATATACCGGATGAAAATATAAAAGGTATCTTTGCAGTGACACGGGAAGACGACAATTAGTGAACAGTGAGTAGTGAGAAGTAAACAGTAAAACAGTAAGAAGTAAACCAGCAAGCAGTGAGAAGTAAGCATTTCTCCGGGAAACTTCCCGGGCTGCAGATGCCGTTAAATGATGGTGCAAATGGAAAGTTTAGTCCATATCGTGGGTATTAAAAGCCTGATCGGCGGTAGCCTGTTCAAAAGCGGCTGCGATTCACTGTTTACTATTCACTAGTCCCTGATCCCGAGTCCCTGTTTACTAAATATGTTCAATAAAATCAAATTTATCGTCCAGGGTTTCTACAGCTTTATCCTCACCCTCGTCCAACGCAGATTCCTGATAATGGAGATGGCCAAGAGGGACATTGCCACCCAGCATATAGGTTCGATGCTCGGCTTCTTCTGGACCTTCGTAAATCCGATGATTACACTGTTCATTATGTGGCTGGTCTTTAGCGTAGGGTTCAAGTCCGCGCCTAAGGGCAATGTCCCCTTTGTTGTATGGCTCACCGCAGGAATGGCGATCTGGAACACCTTTGCAGAGGCGATCAGCGGCTCGACAGGCGTTATTATAGGCAACTCCCATCTGGTAAAAAAAGTTGTTTTTCCTCTCAGTATTCTTCCTGTGGTAAAACTTGTGGCTTCTTTTATAACTCATTTAATATTTATCGGCGTGCTGCTGGTTTTAATCCTCCTGTATAAGCTTCCATTCAGCCTTTACTGGCTGCAGGGCTTTTATTATTTTGCGGCTATGTGTGTTCTGGCGCTCGGGATAAGCTGGATCACTTCATCTGTCAACATCTTCGCGAGGGACACCAGCCAGATAGTCAATGTTTTGTTAATGTTCGGCTTTTACTGTACGCCGATATTCTGGGATATGGGGATCATGCCGGGTAAAGTCGCGTTCCTTCTAAAGCTCAATCCTATGTTCTATATTGTGCAGGGGTACAGGGAATCATTTTTTTACTTTGTCCCTTTTTGGCATCATTGGCAGCTGACTTTGTATTTCTGGGGCTTTGCCCTTATTGTCTTTGCCCTTGGCGCTGTCATATTTCTGAGACTCAGACCGCATTTTGCGGACGTGTTGTAATTAGGGATCCGGGACCAGTGAACAGGGACTCGGGATCGGCAACTACCAGGGACTGGGAACCAGTGACCAGGGATCGGCAACTAAAACAATGAAAGATCATAAAGAACTGGATGTGTGGAAGGGGAGTATGGAGCTGGTTGTCCATGTCTATGATATGACCCGATTTTTCCCCAGAGAAGAACTTTACGGACTTACAAATCAGATACGAAGAGCGGCTGTATCCATTCCCTCGAATATCAGCGAGGGCGCCGCACGGCATTCTGAAAAAGAATTTGTCCAGTATCTTCATATTGCCCTCGGTTCAGCTGCCGAACTCGAAACACAATTGATTATTGCCAAAAAACTTAATTATATCGCGGATGACAATAATGTGCATGATGAAATTACTTTAGTTATGAAAATGATAAATGGCCTTATCAGGCATTACAAAAATAAGACGGTCGCCCGGCGCTTGGATTCAGGAGAACGCGCTTAAATGGAAGAAAAGCAAGTCCTGAGTCCCGAGTCCCGGGTTCCAGGTGTCGAGTCCCAGGTCCCGAGTGCCGAGTGCCGGGTCCCGTCTCACTGTCTTTCCGTTGTCGTTCCGGTTTTCAATGAAAAGGACACAATAGTCGAAGTCATAAAGCGCATAAGGGCTATAGATATAGACAAAGAAATTATTCTGGTGGACGATTGTTCTACCGACGGGACGCGCGATATCCTGATGACGCTGCAGGCCGCGGACACAAGAGTTTATTTTCACGATAAAAATATGGGAAAGGGCGCTGCCTTAAGGACCGGCTTTCAACAGGCCAAAGGAGATATTCTTTTGATACAGGATGCCGACCTGGAATACGACCCGGTCGAATATCCCAAACTCATCAAACCCATACTGGACGGCAAGGCCGACGTAGTATTCGGCTCTCGCTTTGCCGGTGGTGATGCCCACAGAGTCCTGTTTTTCTGGCATATGATCGGCAATAAATTCCTGACTTTGCTCTCCAATATGTTTACAAATCTCAATCTTACCGACATGGAAACAGGCTACAAGGTGTTCAAACGGGATGTGTATGAGAAGATAAGTATTGAGGAAAATCGTTTCGGCTTTGAGCCGGAGATTACCGCAAAAGTGGCCAAACTGGGCGCCAGAATCTATGAAGTGGGTATATCCTATTCAGGGCGAAGCTACACGGAAGGAAAGAAGATAGGGTGGAGGGACGGAGTGTCCGCTTTGCGCTGCATAGTTAAATATAATTTGTTTTATTGAAGTAATGAAAAAGGACTCAGTTATAATGCGCCGGGCAAGAGAATATCACCGTGACTTTTGGGCGTGAAGGATATTCCTGATAATTGACATTTTGGGCCTGATATTTGCATGATTTGTTGTGTGGCATAAAAAGCTATTGTTGAAATTTGTGATTTATAATATAATTTCAGCACGGGGCCTCATTTGAATGTATTGTGGTGAGTGAAATAACGCAGAAAAAGCTTGAAAATTCGCAATAGACATTTTTTTAAAAGGAGAAAGTCATGAGCAAGAGATCTCTGGTAGTTAATTTGGTGGTTGTGTTGTGTTTGATGATGGTATTTCCGTTGGTAGCATTCGGAGCGGATAAGCTCACGGTAAAGGATGCGGCGGGAACGACTACGGTATTTAAGGTTGATGACGCAGGAATAGCATCTGCCACGCAAGCAGGTCTTGGTCTTTCTACAGGTCATGCTCCCGAAGCTCAAATGCATTTGGTTGATTTATCTGGATCTGCAAACCGGGGTATGATAGTCGGGCAGCATAATGCATCTACGGCCGCAGCTAACATTATTTTCCGCAAAAGCCGTGGAACGGATAGCGTCCCTGCTTCCGCTAATTCTGGCGATTACATAGCGTCATTCCACGCCAATGCATATGACGGGACGAAATACTTAACTACCGCTACAATAACTATGCAGATTGATCCTAACGGTGGTGCTGTTACTTCTACAAATTTGCCGATTTCACTTCAGTTCATGACCGGCATTAATAATAATGGTAGTAGCGATCCGGGCAATAAGACTGATAGATTCAGACTAACCTTCAACGGGAATGTTATTGCAGCAAACAAGGGTGGGGCGGCTACTGGCGATGTAGCTGTCGGCGATACTAATGGTCACTTTTATGTGCCTACTGTTGCAGGCTCTGTAACATCCTGTGCAACAATGACTACATACACGGGTCATGCTCCAATTTGGATCGATAAGACAAATTTTAAGGTTTGCTCCTGTATTAGCGGCGCTCTTAAATGTGCTACAATGAACTAAAGCAGCAAAACTGCTTATAGGTCACAAAAGGCGACTGGAGAGATTCAGTCGCCTTTTGAAGGCTTAAGTTGTGGTGAAAATTGATTGGCGTTAGCCAATTCCCCTCATTTTTTATTTCATAGAATCCATAAACAAAGAAGAATTAGCGACGTGCAGGCCTGTGTTAATTAATTTTGGTTTTCTGGAAGCAAATATAGTGCAGAAAGCTCCCTTAAAGACGCAAAAATCCTGCTTCAGAAAATGAAAATATTACTTCCTAATATAACCGAGGTCATAGGAAATACACACAGATAACTTAATGTGGAAAATTTCCTCGTATGAATGTAACTTGTTGAAGTGATCTGCTTTCGGTCCTTGAATTGCGTGCGATGGGTAGAGAGGCAATTAGAGGATATTAAAGTAGTTGAACGAGAAAATATTAAACATTTGAATATGGATTTTCAGTTCTAAAGGGATGAAGATTGACTGACGATATAGTAATAAAAGTCGAAAATATTACAAAGACTTATCAGCTTTATAACTCTAACCTAGATAGACTTAAAGAATCGCTCCATCCTCTTAGGAGAAAATACCACTATGAATTTAATGCACTTACAAATGTCAGTTTTAATGTTAAGAAAGGCGAGGCAGTAGGGATTATTGGCAGGAACGGCTCTGGCAAATCAACGCTTCTGAAGATTCTCACTGGCGTGCTTACACCCACCGACGGCAACGTTGTTATAAACGGAAAAGTATCTGCTCTACTGGAACTCGGCTCAGGTTTTAATCCGGAATTAAAGGGAATTGAGAACGTTTATTTCAATGGCATGCTGATGGGGTATACTCGGGAAGAGATGGACGAAAAAATGGATGATATCCTCTCTTTTTCTGATATCGGAGAGTTTGTTAATCAGCCGGTGAAGAACTATTCCAGTGGGATGTTTGTGCGACTGGCCTTTGCAGTGGCGATCAACGTTGACCCTGATATATTAATTGTGGATGAAGCTTTGTCGGTAGGTGATATTAAATTCCAACGAAAATGTTTTTCAAAAATTGAGGAGTTTAGAGAGAAGAAGAAGACATTATTATTTGTATCACATGATACTGGAATGATAGGTAACCTTTGCAACAGCGCGATCCTTTTAAATGACGGCAAACTGATGCTTTATGATGAGCCAAGGATTGTCTCTAAATTGTATGTCCAACTTATGTACGGTGAAAGCATTGGTGAGGTTGATTTGTATACCAATAACGCTGTAAGTGAGGCCGCTATTAGTAAAGAAATTTCTGAAGAGGATAGAATAATAAGAGTCAATGCAATCAATCATATTGGCATGGTTAGCAAAGCATCATCTTGTGAGTTGCGTCATGGAAATGGCTTGGCAGAGATTATTGATTTCGGAATACTCGACTGGAATAAAGAGAGGGTAAACAGCTTGAAAAGTGGCGATAAATATACCCTATTCTTTTATCTGCTATTCTACCAAGACATGACAGATTTGTTTTTGGCGACAGCCATCAGAGACACGCAAGGAATTAATTTATTTGTGACAAATAATCAAATGCTGAAGGTAAAAGTTGCGAATAAAAAAAGGGGAGACTTAATACTTGTCTCATTCGAGATTGATATGTGGCTTGCAACAGGTGACTACTTCATGTCGTGCATAGCCATGGACAATAGAAACAGCGAATATTTGGACAGGAGACTAGATGTATTTCATTTTACGGTCAGAACACATAATGAAAAGTGCAAAGGCTTTGTTAATATGATGCCTACTATTTGTTTGCAGCACGTCAATTGCATTACATAAATGATGATTTTAATATTGGATAGCAGATGAAAATAATAAATAAGATAAAAGAAAAATTCCGACGACTAGGCAAGAAAGATAAAGCTGTTAAACAGGCCCTTCAGTGTAAAGGTTGGCCAAGCAAAGAGAAATTGTCTCTGTTATTTGATCTGGCACAACAAACTGCAAAGCTTGATGGAGACATCCTTGAAATTGGTTCTGCATGGGGAAGAAGTACAGTTTTATTGGCGTTGGCGACCACAAAAAAAATCTGGTCTATTGACCCTCATACTGGAGGTGTAGCCTATATCAAAAGGGGAGAAGATCAAGGCTCTTTTGTTGAATTTAAGGAGAACCTTAAGAAAAACAAGGTTGCAAATAGGGTAAACCTCCTTTGCAGCACAACAGCTGCTGTAGTGAAGAATAATTTAATGCAACAGGATGTAAGATTTTCGATGGTATTCATTGATGGGCTTCATACAGCAGAGGGTGTTAAAGTTGATTTTGATTTTGCATTTAGTAGACTCAATATATCAGGAATAATGGTTTTTGATGATTATTTCGAACCCACTGTCCCTGATTATATTGAAATGATTAATCTTCTAATGGCGAAATATTCTCTTAATTTAACAAAAGATATTAATAGTAGACTTGTATATTGTTCGAAGACAAATATGAACGTGCTTCATGATTTTACGCAAACTCAACACCTGTCACAGGAGCCAAGTGGCAGATATCAAGTATTAGATATTGGTTTTCATGGTGATAAGCATCTAATTAATGTTATAAACTACATTATAGGAAATTGTGTGTATTTCATAGAAACAGGCACAAATGTTGGTTCCACGTTAAGATTTGTAGCAAAACAGTTTAAGAATGTAATGTGTTTTTCATGTGAACCTGACAAGGCGGCGTATGAATATGCCTTGCAGAACATTGATGAGGATAACGTGAAAATATTCAATGAAGGGACGAAAGATTTTTTGGACAGATTAATGGACTCATATTCAGAAGTTTTTGATCAAAATGTTGTTTTTTGGCTGGATGCACATGGATGTGGATTTGATTGGCCACTCAAATACGAAATTGAGTTTATTACGAATAAGTTCAAAAAGGCATTTATCTTTATAGATGATTTCAAAGTGCCTGGTTGCGAGGTCTTTGGTTATGATTCCTACAATGGACAGGAATGTTCATTTGAATATATTAAAGATAGCCTCAACCCTGATCTAACGTATAATATTTATTACCCTACATATACAGAAAAAACATCATTGTTCCATCCCCTTCGTGGTTGGTGTCTAGTCCACTATGGCGCTGAACGACTAAATTTACCTCAAGAGTTAGTGCATATTGTTAGCTGTTATACATACGGCTTCAAAATATTATGAAAGTAAAACTAGTTACATTACCTGCCGTAAATGGCGCAGTTTGGACAGCTCCAATCGGCATCGCACAACTTGCCGGAGCATTGAGGGCTAACAACATCGACGTCACTTGCGTCGACTTTAACCCTCATTATGATTATGGTAGCTGGATTTCAACTGATGAACTTGCTGTTGAGCCTAAAGCACAAGCAGCTGTCGAATTTATCAACAAATGGGGTAGTATTGTCGAAGAGTGGTCAGAAACTCTTCTTGAAGGGGCACCGGACATAATTGGGATAAGCATACTATACCATGGGATGTTAGTGCCATCACTAGCATTGTCAATAGTCCTTAAAAAAATAAAACCTGGCTTAATTTTAATAATGGGCGGACCATTTGCCAGAGCAAGCAATGTCGCATTGTTGAAAGAGTTGCTGGAGGCTAACGTAGTTTCGGGAATTTTAGAAGGAGAGGGTGAAGATGCAATTGTCAGTCTTGTAAAGATGGTAGAAGCAAAAAAGCCTTTAGGTCAAATTCCGGGCATGTGGGTAATAGAAAAAGGTGACGCTGTAAAAAGAATAGAAACATGTCCTGTTGATCCAAACAAACTAGCCTTGGCTGATTTCTCTGATTTTGACTTAAAAAAGTATGCTGGAAGCTGGCATAACTCTTTCCCGATATTTGGCAGCAGAGGATGTGTAAACAGGTGTTCTTTCTGTAACTCATACAAACATTCGCCTAGGTTTATACAAAGGGACCCTGACCACATTATCAAAGAGATCATTCGGGATATAAAGGAATATCAAGCAGGCCGAATAGTATTTACAGATAATCTCATAAACGGTAACCCAGGTAAGCTCAAAGAACTTTGCAGGGCAATTATCAAACATGATTTTGGGATCAAGTTTTCAGGCAACCTTGCATTAATGCCCTCCGTTGATGATGAGATGCTAGATCTTTTGAAACAAGCTGGTTTTATTGACATTTTGTTGGCAGTCGAGACCCCTGCTAAAAAAATTCGCCGTGACATGGGGAAATGGCCAGATACAGAGGGGGTTTTACGTATTGTTAGGAAGGCTGCAGCAAATGATTTAAACCCATATTTGTACTTGATGCACAGTTTTCCTACCGAAACAGATCGTGATTTTGAAGAGCTTCTTCATTTTGTTGATCAGTTTAAACCTACTGACTTTTTGGGGGTAGGGTTTTGGCCATTCAGGCTAGCCCAGGTTCAACCAGGTGAAGTAGATATGGACTTTGTTAATAAGTTCAATATTAAGCTATTGAGTGGGTACGGATATGATCATCATGATGCGCGGGTCGCTTTTGGTCGAGAGCCTGCTTGGGAAACTGAATGGGTAAATGATGCAATCAAGAAAGAACGACACAAGAGATTGCTAGAACATATGGCCAATTGGAAGACTGGTAATTTACTAACTGAAAGCAAGCCATCACGGAATTTTATTTTGAACGTTTTGTCATATATTCGCAGAGTCGGTATTGTTTAACATTAAGAACTTAGTGAATAAGTTGCTGGGTGAAATGCGCGACGATCTTGGTTCTTCAATTGCTGTGCTTGATGAAAAAAGCATTGGAAATTTTTATAAAGATAGAACCAATCCTTTCCTTGTCAGCTTCCCCCGAACCGGCAGTCATTGGTTGCGCATGATCATGGAACTCTATTTCAGGCGTCCTTCATTGGTAAGGATTTTTTATTATCCGGAAGAAACAAATTACCTTACCCTGCATACTCACGATAAGGATCTGTCTCTTGAACGGGAAAACGTCATCTACCTATACCGCGATCCGGTGGAAACTGTTTATTCACAGCTGAACTACTACAAGGAAGACATTAATGACCACTCCAGAATTGTCTGCTGGGCTGATTTGTATGGTCGTCATCTAAATAAATGGCTTTGCACTGAGAAGTTTACAAGGAAGAAAACTGTTCTTACCTATGAGGGGATGAAACGTGACATGGTTAAAGAGTTTGGCAAAATAACGGACCATTTTGGGGAAAAGCTCGATAAGGGAAAACTTAAGAAGGCTACAGACAGGATTACCAAGGAAGAGGTGAAAAAGAAAACCGGTCATGATCCGCAGGTAGTGCAGCTAACGGCAACGTATAACAATTTGCGACAGGACTTTAAGCGGCTTAATGAGCAACTGGTATGGGACACTGTATTAAACGGCCGACCGTATTTAGAAAAATACTTTAACTACTTATAATTATTAAGGCGGTGAATTGAATGAAAAAAGCGCTAGTTTGCGGGGCCGGTGGGTTCATTGGCGGACATCTTGTTAAACGACTTAAGCAGGAAGGTTTCTGGGTTCGAGGTGTGGATCTGGTGTATCCGGAATTCTCACCTACAACTGCGGACGACTTCATAATTGGTGATCTGCGCGACCCTTATGTATGCGGGGCCGCAGTTGACCGAAAATTTGACGAGGTTTATCAACTGGCTGCTGATATGGGTGGGGCAGGGTACGTTTTTATTGGCGACAACGATGCGGCTATCATGCACAATTCGGGGCTGATAAACATGAATATGCTTAATGCCTGCTTTAAACGAAACGTTAAGCGTATCTTTTATTCATCCTCTGCCTGTATCTATCCTGAGCGAAATCAGATGGACCCGGACAATCCGGACTGCTCTGAAGAGAGTGCATATCCGGCCTCACCCGACAGCGACTACGGCTGGGAAAAACTTTTCAGTGAGCGGCTTTATCTCGCTTACCAACGAAACTACGGCTTTGAATCCAGGATTGCGCGTTATCATAATATATTTGGTCCTGAAGGGACCTGGCGGGGAGGAAAAGAGAAAGCCCCGGCTGCTATGTGTCGCAAGGTTGCAGAGGCTGAGGACGGCGGAACAATCCAGATTTGGGGTGACGGCAAGCAGACAAGGTCATTCCTCTATATTGATGAATGCCTTGAGGCTACTCTTAGATTAATGAGATCCGACTGGCCCGGCCCGGTTAACATTGGTTCTGAAGAGATGGTTTCGATAGATCAGCTTGCTGATATGGTTATGGAAATTGCAGGTAATAAATTGACTAAGCAACACATCCCAGGGCCCCAAGGGGTGAGAGGGAGAAGGTCTGACAATAGACTTATATGGGAAAAGCTGAATTATAAGCCTGTTATGAGACTTTACGAAGGCATGGCCAAGACATATTCATGGATATCTGATGAAGTAGCAAAACAAAAGAATTAGAATCCTTACATGACGGTAGTGAGAATTATAAAGAATTACCAATGGAAAGGATATGAACTTCAAAGGCAAACTCCTGGCGGAACCGGTGCTTGGGGTAATGTCAGGTTTACTGAAGAACCAATAGTTGACTGCGACTACGTTGTTGTTCTGAATTACGCTCCGGCTGATACCGTTGTAAGGTGTTCACCCCGAAATATTTGGGCATTGATGCAGGAGCCGTATCTGCCGGATATTTTTGGCTGGATTTCAAATGGGCATGAACAATTCACCAGGGTTTTTATTCCCAGCGATGAATTAAGCGGCTCAAAATACATTCCTTCTCAGACCTGCCTGCCTTGGTATGACTACGACAAGATAAGCTCCTATGACAACATGATAAAACTTGATATTCCTCGGAAACCCAAGAATATTTCGCTCATTACCAGCACCAAAAACTCTTTTCCTGGTCACTTGAGACGACTTAAATTGGTTCGCTATCTTCAAGAGAACAAACCATTCGATGTCGACCTTTTCGGCAGAGGTATCAATCCCATTGAAAACAAATGGGATGCCATCGCACCTTATAAGTATTCCATAGCGATTGAGAATACAAAATCATCACACTACTGGACGGAGAAGCTTGCCGATTGTTTTCTTGCCTATACTCTGCCGATCTACTATGGAGCTGAAAAACTTGAAGAGTATTTTCCTGCGGAGTCGTTTATCAGGATTGATATTGAGGATATTGAGGGAAGCATTGAAACAATAAAAGAGGTGTTAAAAAATGATATCTGGGAAGATCGCCTCCCGGCGATAAAGGCAGCTCGGGAGTTGGTGCTAAACAAGTATCAGTTGTTTCCGTTTCTTGCGGAAAGGATAACGCAAGATTCGGGGGCCGAACGGGAGAAAAAGGCGGTGTATCTTAGAGGTTTTAGCAAGGCAGTCGGGTATGTTAAAAAGCCCGACCAACTATTTTCAGTTGTCCTCTGCACTTACAACCGTGCAGAACTTCTCCTTGATTGTCTTCAAAGCCTTGCCGCCCAGACATTCAACTCTGCTCAGTACGAGGTGATAATCGTAAATAACAATTCTACCGATAATACTCAACATGTTGCAGAGGAGTTTTGCGGAAAATATGCCAATTGCCGTGTTGTAATAGAAACCGAACATGGCCTGAGCAACGCACGCAACCGCGGCATTCAAGAGGCTTCTGGAGAGTATATCGCCTTTATTGACGATGATGCACGCGCTCGGGAGAATTGGCTGGAGATTGCCGCAAGGATCATTGCAGAGCATAAGCCAGACATCTTCGGAGGACCAATCAAACCGTATTTCAAACATACTCCACCTAACTGGTATAAGCCAGAATATGCCGTTCGTGGCGATATGGGAGAAACCGGTTGGCTGAAAGAAGGTTACATTAGCGGCACAAACATATTTTTCAAGAAATCCTTGCTAGTAGATTACGGATGTTTTGATGTTGAATTAGGGATGAAGGGAGAGTATGTAGGATATCATGAAGAGACTCAACTTGTTTATAGAGCATTTAGTGAAGGGAAAAAGGTTTATTTTTGCAAGGAACTGATAGTGGATGATTTAGTTCCTGAATATAAAACAAGTTTGCCATATATGATATGCGCGAGGTATATGAATGGTTACGATGGCGCACACTTATTGAAATCAGATTTTAAACCTGCAGATATTTCGCGATTGGTTGATTTGGTAAATACGACTATGGAGATGTTTAATTATTCTTTGAGAAAACGAAATATCAGAAATTACAGATATCCGGAAAATTACGTAATTGAAGAAGCGGTTATTAATTTTGTAGAAATTGGGAAAATTATAAAAAACGCTAAAGACAATTACAGCAGAAACTATCTGGAGCCCGGTGCCCTGTCGGGCGCTCAAAATATGAAACCTGAGACTACCAAGCTCAATATCGCATATCTTACCAATATGCCCACCAGCCTCTCGATGCATGGCGGCTTTGTCCACGTCACTCAGGTGGCAAGCAGACTCCTTGGGCGCGGGCATAAGCTGCATACGAATCTATTGTCTGAATCTGATATGTTTGTAAAACTTACTGAGGAGGAGTTGTTCGAAAGAGGGAATGAAATAGATGCCTTTTATATCAGGCTTCACGGCGAGAGTTCCAACGATAGGCTCACATTCCTCAGATGCGCAAATTTTGATGCTCCGTGCATTTGGGAGATAAACGCTCCTCTGGAAGAACTGTCTACCCGCGGCATTGCAGAAGAGCAAATACGTGCAGATATCGCAAACCGCAAACAACTTGCCTCGATGGTGGATGCCGCTGTGTGTGTTTCCGCAGAAATGGAAGAATATGCGAGAAATGAGTTGGGGATAGAGAAGACCTTTGTCGTTCCCAACGGCTCTGATGTTGATATGTTTTCTCCCGAAAAGAAGGACCCTGCCTTTCATAAAGACAGGTTTAAAGTATTGTGGGCAGGCTCCCAGGAATTCGCATGGCAAGGGTTCAGGATCGTTCAGGAGTTTGCCCAAAGGATAAAAGAGATCGACAAAGATATACTTGTTATTGTTACCGCGGAAGGTCGGTCGACCGAGAATATGGTTTGTCTTGGTCGTGTCCCATATGCTGAGATGCCGAAATATATGGCCTCGGCTGATGCGGGCCTTTGCATATACGAGAGGATAGATTTTTTTAAAACGTTCTTTTTTTCGCCCCTGAAACTCTACGATTATATGGCGAGCGGCATACCTGTGGTCGGTTCGGATGTAGGGCAGATAAAAGTTGTCCTGGAAGAGCATGGTAATGGCCTTCTCACCAACAGCTCAATTGAAGACCTGATAGAAAAAATTTTGTATTTGAAAAATAATAAAGAACATTCTACGGAAATGGGCCGGAGAGGAAGGGCTGCTGCACTGACGTTTTACAACTGGGACAGAGTGACTTCACAGACGGACGATATACTTCATCGACTAATCGACGAGAGGAAGATTGAGATTAACGAGAAGGGCGGCTTAAAGGATGCTGGGATTAATGCACTAAAACTAACTCTTATGGATAAATATAGAGAGATCAGGGAACAGGTTGAAGCTGCCGGACGGAAAGATCTGCTTATAGCTGAAAGAGACCATCTGCTTGCCCGGAAGGACCAAAGAATTAATGACTTGTTGAATTCCTTTAGCTGGAGACTGACTGCTCCCCTCCGGGCCGCATATGACATGCTGTTAGCAAAACGGAAAAAACATAGTTAAGAGTGAGAAGTGAATAGTCAAAAGGAAAAGAGGCTGCTCTGCGCTGAGCAAGACATCTGTGCTGCTACCCCTGTTTGTAGTTTACTTTTCACTATTTGCGATTCACTAATCACGTTTTTTAAACGAAGGTTTCCGACATCATCTGCGCTTATCACTCTTGAAACTGTAAAATGACCATGGTTATATATGTCAATGGAGGCGAAGCATGGAGTGCAATGTAGTATCAAAATACAAATTCAAGCCGCATGCGCTGGAACACTTCCGGCAGGTGGAGGAAACCGGCGAGGAAATTGTCATCACAAGCCATGGCCGGCCGGTACTAAAAGTTGTGCCTTATGTCGAAAACCCTATGGAAGCACTGCAGGCACTGACAAATACCGTGAAAAAGTATGACAATCCTTTTGAGCCTGTGGCTGCCAAGGAGTCGAAGGCCCTCAGAGCCGGCACGCTGGATAGACTATGAAACGAGAAAAACATGAAATGCGTGGTTTGCAAAAGCTCTGATATTAACAAGAAACTGATTGAAGAAGAAGTGAAGGCGAAGAACGATATCGTGTTGATTCCAATGGAGGTCTTGGTGTGTCGGAATTGCGGTGAAAGATATTATGACAGGAACAATATGAAGAAACTTGAAGAAATCAAAACCAGATTGAGACATAACGACTTGAAAGTTGAAGAGGTTGGAAAAGTCCTGCGCGCACACGCAGCCTGATTTGTCGCCGCAAAAGATGAGATGCGTGTTATGTAAAGGCGAAAACTTGTCGCCTTGTTAGCTCCTCATATCCAAAGCCGTCATTTTTGTCTGTGATATAATGGGTTATGTCTAAAAAGAGCCCTGCAATTGAAAAGCCCGGCTGCCGCGATGCGGTCGTTGAACGTTTTTTGGCCGCTTTACCCGCCGGCAAAGGGATAAAGGCGATATATCTTTTTGGTTCGAGATGTCGCGATGATTGGAGTCCGGACTCTGACTACGATATCCTGCTTGTGGCTGAAAAAAAGGAGCGCGAAACTATAAGCAGGCTCTACGACACTGTTATGGATATCCTGCTCGATACCGGACGTCTGATATCTCTCAAGATATTCTCCGCTTCCGAGTTTGACCGCTTGAAAGCGATACCCACTCCTTTTATGGAAAACATACTGAAAGAGGGGATAAAACTTGAAAGATACTCTTAGAGAACTGCTGAAAGGCTACATCGAGAAGGCGCAGAAAAAATTGGCGGTTGCCGATAAACTTCTGCAGTCCGGAGATTACGACGATGCCGTGTCGAGGGCCTACTACGCAGCGTTTCATGCGGCCCAGGCGCTCCTCTTGTCAGAGGGGGAAAAAGCGGAAACGCATAAGGGTGTTGTCACTCTTTTTGGACTCTTTTTTGTCAAGACCGAAAAATTCAGTAAAAAATTCGGTAAATTCCTCGCCAACCTGAAGGATGACAGGGAAAGCGGGGACTACGAAGTCTTTTCTTATATCGACAGGGAGTCTGCCGAGGTCGCATTATCTGAGGCCAGGGAGTTTGTAAGAGAAAGCGAGGCGTATTTGAAAAGCCGGGGATTGAGGGACTGATGTCCGGGTGCAGACAATTGTTTATACCGGACATGAGACATACGAAGGATACGGCATTCTCGTTCATTCACAATTTGCTCCGGGTACTTTTGATTCTTTGTTGAATTGAAAGGTACTGCCTGAGACTCACATTTCATGTTTTTCCATTCACTATTAACTATCCACTGTAATTTATGATTCACTATTCACTATTCACGTTCTTTAAACGACTTTTATGAAAGCATCCGTCATAATCTGCACATATAACCGCGTTTCGCTGCTCATGGATTCCATCAGGTCTGTGCAGGCCCAGGATTTCCCCTCCGACAAGTTCGAGATAGTAGTGGTTGACAATAATTCAACCGACGGGACGGCCGATGCTGTAAAGAAAATCGCAGCGAACTCGCCTGTGGTAATCAAATATCTTTTTGAAGGCAGGCAAGGTCTTTCCCATGCGAGGAATACAGGCATCGGGAACTCCGAAGGCGAGATAACTGTGTTTACGGATGACGATATAGAGGCTGAGAGGCAATGGCTGCGCGAGCTGACTGCGGTCTTCGATTCTCCGGATGTCTGGGCAGCGGGCGGACCGATCAGGCCGGTCTGGCCCTCAGAGGCGAAGCCGGCTTGGCTTCACGCCGGTTTGCTGGGCGCGCTGGCAGTAAGCGAATTCCTTTCTGCTGCGGAATCAGGAGAATTCAAATACCCTGATTGCCCGTGGGGCGCAAATATGGCTTTCAGACGGGACGGGTTCAGAGACCTGGGCCTATTCCCATCGGGATTGGGACGGGTTGGCAAAAGTCTGCTTTCCAACGAAGAGATCAACCTTTGCAAGAATATAGGACTGGCAGGTAAGGTAATCCGCTTTGCTCCAAATGCAGTAATTCATCACAAGTTGATCCCTGAGAAACTGAGAAAAAGCTGGTTTCTACATCGGTATTACTGGCAGGGCCGCTCCGAGGCAATTATGGATGAGGACGCAAGATCTTACAGTTACAGACATCTGCGGCGTCAGGCGGAATATGTGGTATTGCGGGATGCCGGACCGGATAGAGACGGGTTTGACACCAGATGCTACAACAGGACGGCAAAGGGATACCTTTATCAACTGATCTTCAGCAATAGAAATACGGGGCCTGAAAAATATTTCCGGATAATGAGACTGTTGGAGAACTTTTTGTCCGGAATGACAAAAACAGCTGCACAGATTGTTGATAAAAGGGATGAAGATATTAGTAAACGCGATGAGGACATCCACAAACGAGACCAGGAACTCAGAGACAGGGATGAGGAAATCCAAAAGAGAGATGAAGAGATACGCCGACGGGATGAAGAGATACGCCGACGGGATGAAGACCTAAGGAAGCAAGATCGGTATATACAGGAATTGCTAAACTCCTGGAGCTGGAGAATAACAAAGCCTTTAAGATGGGCGTTAAAATGGATAAGCAAAGGGAAATGAAATATCGGCTTTGAGATATGATTTTAGCTCTTATTGGAACAATCTGATGAAACAAATAACGGAGGTTTAAATGGAAAAAATACTTGTCACAGGCGGCGCAGGATATCTCGGCTCAATCATGGCGCCCGCGCTTCTGAAAGAAGGCTATGCGGTTACGGTCATAGATTCACTGATGTTCAATCAGGCGTCTCTTATGGACTGCTGCGCGGACCCGAATTTTAATTTCATCAAGGGGGATATCTGCAACGAGGCGCTGATGTCGGAGCAGGTTCCGAAGTTCGATATCATCATCCCTCTTGCCGCAATCGTCGGCGCTCCTGCATGCAAAATAAATCCGTCGCTTACACAACTCGTCAACCATGACGCCATGACGATGCTGCTGAAAAAGCTGTCCCCTGCACAGAAGATCCTTTATCCCACAACCAACAGCGGCTACGGCATCGGTGAAAAAGACGCATATTGCACTGAAGAAAGCCCGCTCAGACCCATATCCGACTACGGCATAACAAAGGTCGAAATAGAAAAAATGTTTCTCGACAGGGGCAATGCAATCACGTTCAGACTCGCCACTGTTTTTGGGACCGCGCCCCGCATGCGCATGGACCTTCTGGTAAATGATTTCACATACAGGGCATACAAAGATCGTTTCATCGTGCTTTTCGAGGAGCATTTCAGACGCAATTATATACACATACGCGATGTGGCCGCCGCCTTTGTGTTCGGCATAAAAAACTATGAGAAAATGAAAGGCCAGCCGTATAATGTCGGCCTTAGCTCCGCCAACCTCACGAAACGTCAGCTGTGCGAGAAGATAAAGGAATATGTGCCCGGCTTCTATATCCATTCGGCTGAAGTCGGCGAGGACCCGGACAAGAGGGACTACCTGGTGAGCAACGACAAGATTGAAGGGCTGGGATGGAAGCCGCAGCATACGCTTGACACCGGGATCAAGGAACTCCTGAAGGCATACGCAATCCTCAGACCCAATCAGTTTGCGAACGTATAACAAATAAAACGATGGCGATCGGTTGCAAAACAAGGCGAACCTGTTTAAAGGCGTTCGATTAAGTGGCGGAAGACAAGAAAGTATTCTGCATCGTAAATCCAAACCTGAAAAATCTGCTCGGCCATTACTTCGAGTATGTGCACTCTCTTATGGAGGCGGTCGGGAAAAAGGGGTATGAGTTCCTCGTCCTCGCAAGCACTGAGGCAGAGCCGACGGTTATGGAAAAGCTCCCTGCAAAAAAAGCCTTTTCCAGGGAGATATGGCATGCAAATCCATTGCTCCTGCTGACCCCTTTTGGAAGAAAGATCAATACCCTGATCGAGAATATAATCTTCTACCGCATAATCCGCAGAACACTTCATGAAAGTACTGTGAATCCGGGATGGGTTGTATTCTGCGACTCGCTCTGCCATAACCAGATGCTGGCATGGGCATGGTGGTTCAGAGCCCTGCCCCTGGAAAGAAGGCCCCGGCTCATACTCCTTTTTCGCTACGGCTCTGTAATGTTCGATTGGTGGAGCGATCAAAAGACTATGGCAAAGGCTTTCAGTATGCTCAAGGAGGCTGATATTGACGGCAGGCTGTCTTTGTTTTCCGACAGTTCGAGACTCGCCGGGGAATACTCACGTTTTACGGACATACCCATACGCGTTGCCCCGATCCCTCACACCATGCATCCTGCTTTGAATTCTGACGGCGCTTCTGAAAATGTTTTGTCAAGACCTCTTCGCCTGGCGAGTTTGGGTGGGGCGAGGGATGAAAAGGGCTATCTTGAGATAATCGATGCCATAAATATACTCAAGGAGAGGCGGCTTCTGGAAAAATTTGATTTTGTATTGCAGACAAACGGGGCGGCCCCGGAGCTCTTAAAGGCTACCCAAAACCTTGAGGCCGCAAACCTCCGGAATGTGCGTTTCATACATGACACTTTGAGCTCTCAGGACTATTATGAATTAGTGCGGAGCGCTGATGTTATACTTCTGCCTTACTGGCGCTCTATATACGCGGCGAGGACCTCAGGCATCCTGACTGAAGCGCTTGCAGCCGGCAAGCCGGTGATAGCCACAGAGGATACCTGGATGAGCGACCAGTTGACGGCGTACGACACCGGCCTTACATGTAAGGACCGTAATCCGAAGGACATTGTCAGGGCGATTATCGAAGCAGAGTCGCGGAGGAATGAGATTATGTCAAAGGCCTGTAATGCGAAGGAACGGTGGCTTAAAGATCATAACCCGGATGCTCTTATGGATGCGCTTTTGAATCCGTCGAGGAGCGCATCTGCATGAAGATCGCTGTTTTTTATCCCTGGACCGATATACTGGAGAGGAATAGCGGCTCAAGTCTCAGGACCGGTTTCATGATAGATGCCTTAAGCGATGCCGGCCATGAATTGACGGTTGTCGCTCCCTGTATTTGGCCGGATGTGACCGTTAACGGGGTTCGCTACACATCCTTTGGCCACCGCCGCTGGAACCGCTATATTGTTTCAAAAATAGCCTATATGTACCATATATTATTTTCAATCCTGACCTTTGGAAGAAGCAAATCCGAGGACCTCGTTTTCTGGATGCATTATGATCCGTCATTTTTGAGCAGCTATTTTGTTGACTGCGTCGAAAACGTTACAAATTGGGCGGACGCGGTAATAATCGAATATACTTTCTGGGGATCACAGATTACCAAAGTCTGTCGCCGAAAGAATAAAAAAACCGTCATAACGGCGCTCGATGTTCTCCACCTGCAGATAACAAAAAGCAGCCTTATGCGAAAACTTACCATGCGGGCCGAGCTTAAGGCGCTGAAAGGCGCCGACCATGTCGCCTGTGTATCCTCAGACGACCAGGAGACCTTTAAGAAGCACGGTATTGACTCCGAACTTATTCCGCACGGCATGGATATGGAAAAGTACAGGGTTCAGTTGCCGGATGATGAAATAGAAAGGCGTTTAAATAATTACAAAGGCTTCAGAATTCCGCGCAATAACGTCTGTTTTTTTGTCGGAAATATGTACTACCCGCCCAATATCAGAGCAGCTGAAGAGATAAAAAAAATAGCGCAGGAAACGAACTCCCGCTTCGGGGCAAACAAGATTAATTTTGTGGTTGCGGGCAGAGGTTCCAGGCCGAATGCATCAGGCAACTATTATTATCTGGGTGAAGTGGACCATGACCTGCTGCAGGCTTTATATAAGTCGGCAGACATAATTTTGGTCCCGCTGCTGGCCGGGACCGGGTCTTCACTGAAGACTATTGAGGCAATGGGGTATGGGAAAATGGTAATCGGCACGAGCAAGGGCTTCAGGGGATACCCGGTAGAAAGCGGCGTGAACTGTATATTGGAGGATGATCTTTCCTCATATGCAGGACTCATAAACGAGTATTTGACAAACAGCGACAAGAGATCGGGAATTGAAGCCAATGCAGCCAGATTTGCGGCCAATTACGATTACCGGATTTTATATCAAAAGTATACAGACCTCCTCACTTCCCAGAGTCGCACACACATATCTTTATCGAAATGAAAGCTTCCCTTAAAGTCCTGATTGCAGATTTTGATCTTTTTTCCAGTATTGGCGGAGGACAGACCTTCTACCGCAATATTGTGGAAAAAAATCCGCATATCGATTTTTATTACCTCCTGGAATCTGAATCGCTTGAAACCGTACGGCCGCGAAATGCAAACGTTGTTCCGTATAAAAAAGCCTCTTTACTGAAGAGCATCGGGGAATGCGCCGACAGGAATTTAATGAGATGGAAAAATACATTTCTTATGGCCGAAAATATTGCCGAATCCGTCAGGGGGTATAGTTTTGATATCGTCGATGTGCCTGATTATAACCGGATCGGGGCTTTGCTCCGCTCCTGTTTCGTGCGGCATAAGACAGATTTCGGCAAAATAGCGCTTTCCCTTCATGGGCCTGTATCAAAGGCTTTTGCGATAAAGTGGTCTGAAGACGACGCGGTGATGGAAATTGTTTCCGATTTTGAAATGCAGGAGAGAATGCAGTGGGCCGCAGTCGATGTGCGATACGGCATCAGTAAAAATTATCTGGAAGAATGCTCTGCAAAGATTCCGTTGAAAGCGGATTACCTTAACCCGTTAAACATTTTTACGCTGCCGCTGCCTGCTTTGGCGCCGCGCTCACAGACTCCGCCCGACATTAATTTTATAGGCAGGACCGAAAAACAGAAAGGTCCCGACCTCTTTGTCGAATTGCTTTGGTGGCTTCGCCGTTCAAGTTACGGCGCGGCGAACCTTATAGGCCCCTCCTGCTGCGAATGCGGCGGGACCAGGTCCGATAAGTATCTTGAGGATATGATAAAAAAGTGGGCGGTTAATGTTCAATTACTGCCTGAACTGAGCCGCGACAAACTGCAGGATCTCTTTTATAACAGGTCGCTGACAATACTGCCTTCGCGGTCCGACACCTTCAACCTTGTTGCCCTGGAATCTTTGTTTAGCGGCTGTCCGACCGCCGTATCCGAAGTCGCAGGCATATGCAGACTGCTCGATGAGTCATATCCCGAGATCCCCTATCATAAGATCAACATTAAAGATGTCTGCTCCTCCGCGCCTGCGATTGAGTTCATGCTTGACGGCTACGATGAATACCGGAAAAGACTGGTGGATGTATTGATGGGCTTAAAGGTTGATAAATCAGGCCCGGACCTGGAAGAGATTTACAGAAGCTCTTCCGTGTCCAATGCCGGAGCGGTCAAAGAAGCTGATGAAATAGTCTACGGTCTTGCCTCAGAGCATTGTTCCGCAAAATCCGTTGTGACGAGATCTGCGGCACGGGCAAAGAAGAGTATTTTGGGCGAGACAAGAACAAAAATCGTGAATCTGCGTTCAAATCTGACCCCGAACCATATCCGGTCCGTTGTTTTTGGAAAGCTTGTTGCCGGCAGGGATTATGATTATTTGCTTATGGAGCAGGCTCAAATAGAACGAACCTATACAAAAGAATATATCAACTTTTTCAAGGCAAATGTAAGTTATGAAAAAAACAATATCGGGCAATACGGCAAATATCTACAGTCCGGCGTCAGGCTCCGCATAGACCGGCTGCGGGTCTGGAATGAACTCGCCAGGATCGAAGAAGCCAGGGGAGATTTTCTGCTTTCAGCCGTATATAAGATGAGGATCGTCCGCCTTCTCGGGGAAGACCGCTTCGGATATCTGCCGTTTATCATGAAGATATTCCGGGACAAGGGGTTTGAAAGGGAAGCGCTTGTGGCCGATGCCGTGTACGGCGGCCGGCCGGACCGCGATGAACGATGCCTTGAAATCCTGAAAGAGGCGTTTTTGGCGCATAAGGACAATCCCGGAAAAGAATACGAATTAGTTGATGACAGGCGCGGGGAGGCTCCACATAAAATATCAATCATAGTGTCGCTATATAATGCCGGGGCAAAATTGTACCGGTTTCTCAAAAACCTGCATGTCCTGACTAAAGTCCAAAAGAATCCGCTGGAAATTATTTTAATCGACAGCGGATCGCCGACCGACGAATACGCCGTATTTAAACAGTTCATGGAGAGCCATGAGATGCCTGTGGTATATGCGCGTACTCACAGCCGCGAAACCATTCAGACGGCATGGAACAGAGGCATATTACTTGCCCGTTCCCCATATATGACCTGTTTGGGCGCTGATGAAGTGATCTCGCCGGACTGCCTTGAAGTTCTGGCATCCGAGCTTGACAGAAACCCTTCTCTTGACTGGGTGCAGGGAGACACTATAATCACGGAGGTTGACGCCGACGGATTAAGGGTAAAAGATATTATGTCTTATGACAGGACCGGTTACAAACAGCATATGGTATATCTGGATACGTGCTATCTCAACTGGGTAGGAGGGCTCCACCGCCGTTCTATTTACGAGAGGTTTGGGTATTATGACGGCTCATTTAAAGCCGCGGGAGATACGGAATTCAAACTCAGAATTTTGCCGCATATCAGGACAAAACACGTCCCCGGGATGTTGGGCGTTTTTAAAAACTATCCTGAAGAGCGTACAACCCAGCATCCCAGAGCCGAGATAGAGGACCTCAGGGCCTGGTACCTGCACCGCACTACGGCAGGCGTAAAATATGCGTTTACAGACAAGGACCCGGCAGAGGCCGAAGACCTTCTCAGGACAGCTCTTCATTACCGCAAAACATATTGCAGTCATTTGAGCACGGACGTGGAGTATGCCTATAACCTTGCGCTTTTTATGCAGGAGAAAACTCCTGCTTCTCCTCTTGTTAACTGCATTGGCGGGCTGAAAAAGGTGCTGGACATATACAGGTCCCTGGAGTATCTGAAAACCCCGAACAGGTTGTCGGCATTACTGGCGTCGTATAACGCAAACAGCGCGGTGTCCAAAATTGGACGGCAACAATTGAATATGGGACATGGGCTTGAACCGGTATATAAAATCTTCAACGACAACCGCTATGAACAGCACTCGGATATCTGGAGCCGTGATATCTGGTGAGAGTATGATGAACCGCATTCTGAAAATATTAAAAAACCGGCAGGCCGCTAAAAGTCGTAAGGAGCAATCCGCAGGGGATACAACTAAATCAAATAAGTTCATCGTTGAGTTGGACTATCCTCCGTCACGGGATTTCAGGCCGAGATGGGGAAATACACATCCGTCTCATGAGGGACTGACCGGGCTGTTCGGCAACAATTGGGATGAATATAACAAGATCCTGAACGGAGTCGGCGAGCTTAGGTCTTTTTTATTGAAAATCAGCCGGGATTTCCCCAATGAAATTCCCGGAGAGCCCGGATGGCTTGGCGGCGCAATCAACGCTATTGACGCTGCGCTGCTTTATTATTTTGTTGCGAGCCGTAACCCTAAGAGATATCTGGAAATCGGCTCGGGATTGACCACTCTTTTTGCGGCCAGAGCAAAAAGAGATCATGGGTTGCAGACGCGAATTATTTCAATAGACCCGCAACCGAGAACTGAAGTCGACAATATCTGCGACGAGGTCATCAGGGCCGGGCTTGAGACTGCGGACCTGTCTGTTTTTGAAAGCCTAGAGGAAGGCGACATCGTTTTTATGGACGGCAGCCATCGCTCTTTCATGAATTCCGACGTTACAGTATTTATGCTGGATGTTTTACCTTTCCTGAAGCCGGGCGTTATCATCCACGTCCACGACATTCACCTACCCTATGACTATCCGGAGATGTTTAGGGATTGGTATTGGAACGAACAGTACATATTGGCTGCTTATCTTCTCGGCGCACGCGACAGGGTCAAGATATTAATGCCCTCCAGATATGTTTCCAACACGCCCGAACTGCTGCGCGCTTTTGGGCCGATTCTAACGGTCTGGGATGGGCCTCCTGAAGTATGGAAGTGGGGCGGCGGCATATGGTTTACTCACAGTAAAGAGGGAAGCCGGAATTAAAATTTATGAAAAAGAACATTGAAATAGAACGGTTGCGAGGGGTGGCCATTTTATTGGTGTTATTGCAACATCTCAGTATTTCCTCTGCCGTTTTTAGCACGCTTGGTTTTGATACAAGGAAAATGCCCTTCTATCTCGGGGTCCACATATTTTTTGTGATAAGCGGGTATGTTGTTGCAAAATCATTTATATCAAAAGGGCTGAATGTGAAGCTGTTCTACGCAAAAAGAATATTCAGAATACTACCCCTTATCGTTTTCTTTGTGGTGTTGTCCGCCTTTCTGAACATCTTTAGAATATACTTCTCGGTCCAGTGGAAAGATTTTTTCCAGGATTCGGCAGCCGTACTCGGAGGGTACTTTGTCTCTCCTTTCTATAAAACGCACGGCATTTATAACTTTGGGGCTATGTGGAGCCTTTCCGTTGAGATGCAATTCTATTTGGTTTTTCTCCTGTTGATGGTTATTTGCATTAAGCTTTGTCGCCTTGGCGTCAAGAGATTGCTACTTTTCTTTGGGATTTTATATATGTCTATCGCAGTAATTTTAAGACTTGCAATGGCAGGAATAATAACTCTGAAACTTCCTGCTCTTTTACAACATATTTCAATCTGGAAATTTGATTTTCTTGTTTTAGGAGTTTTGCTTTGCCTGGGCAACACAGTAAAAGGCAAATACCTTATCACCCCTTCGAATACAAGACGGCGTCTATTAAACCTCCTTTATCCTGCTCTTATAATAGTCCCATGCATTATTTCATATTTGTCAGGCTCGGTCCATGATGGATACAGGCAGTCGTGGTTTCTAAATACCGCCGGTTTTGGTATTTTCGGCATATCTTTTTTTGTGTTGCTGTCACTAGCGATAAGGGGGCAGGACTTAATTACCGTACATCCGTTGATCGATAGGGTTCTGGCATACTTTGGAAGCAGAAGTTACAGTTTGTATGTATTACATTTCCCTTCTTTTGTTATCATTTGGATTTGCCTCAACCTGTTAACCCCAAAGATATTTTCCATCTCACCGGTTTACTATACTGTAGCTCAGACGTTGATGTTTATTGCTGTCGGCGTACCCATGGCAGAATTTGCTCATCGATATATTGAAAAACCGGGCATTCGCCTGGGAGATTTAATTATCAGCAGATATAATATCGGCGGTACTACCGCCAATAATTAATGATGTCGGATATTACAAGCCGGAGCTTACACATTACCTTGCCCCCAAACTATAGGAGAACTTATGATCTGCAGAGTATGTGATTCAACAAGACTGGAACCGGCTGTAGACCTCGGCATGCAGCCGTGGTGCAACCACTTTCTGAAAGAAGAGGAGGTAGGCAAAGAACCTTTCTATCCTTTGAGGTTGATGTACTGCAACGATTGCTCTACTGTCCAGCTCGACTATACAGTCAAAAAAGAGATAATGTTCGGCGATCATACCTATCTTTCCGGTACGACGCGCTCCCTGAGCGACCATTTCAGGGGCATGGCCGAAGAAATCGACTCGCGTTTTTTCAAAGATGCGGCGGAAAAGTCCGTGCTCGATGTGGGCTCCAACGACGGGACACAGCTCAGGCATTTTAAAGACCTGGGTTACGATGTCCTCGGGGTGGAGTCGTCGAAGACAACTGCGAAGATAGCCAATGACGCAGGCATAAACACGCTGAATGATTTTTTCAACCTTGAAGTTGTAAAGCGTCTTAACCGGAAGTTCCACGTAATCAATGCGGCAGGGGTTTTCTTCCACCTTGAGGAGCTGCACTCTGTCACGGAAGGCATACGCGAGGCCCTCCGTGAGGACGGGGTCTTTGCGGTCCAGTTCCTTTATATGAAACGGATAGTGGAGAACCTTGCGTTCGACCAGATATACCATGAACACCTGCTTTACTATAATCTCAAGACAATCGAGATACTCCTGAACAGGCACGGCCTCTCGATGTTTGACGCCTACCTGTCGCCGATCCACGGCGGATCGATCATGGGTTTTGTGACGCACACAGGCAAGAAAGAGCCGAGCGACCGGCTCATGGAGATGAGGGAGGCCGAAGAAAGGGACCGGAGCAACGACCTTGCGACCTACCTGGAGTTCTACGAGCGCATAAAACAGATGAAGATTGAGAACCTTGCCTATCTGGATAAGGCAAAGAAGGAGGGGAAGACTGTATTCGGCATGGGCGCGCCGGTAAAGGGCAATACCCTTCTCAACTACTTCGGCGTTGGGACGCAATATATCAAATATCTTGTTGAAAAGAACGAGCTTCGGCGGGGGCTCTATTCTCCAGGTATGCACATCCCCCTGGTTATTGAAAAGGAGTTGACCGAACTTCCGGATATCTACTACGTGCTGGCATGGAACTTCAAAAAAGAGATACTGGCCAATAACCAGCATTTGATCGAAAAAGGGATTGAGTTTTACTTCCCTGTTAATCCGAAGGAGTCCTGAGAATGAACATCCTTGTCACCGGAGCAACAGGGTTTCTCGGCACTTCGCTGTGCGCGCGGCTTAAGGCGGAAGGCCATGAGGTTCTCAGCCTCAATTCAAAAAACTGCGACCTGACCCGTCAGAATTCGCTCCTGCAGTTCAACGACAAAAAGTATGACCTGATTTATCACCTGGCGGCGTGGACCCAGGCAGGTGATTTTTGTATTTATCACCCCGGCGAGCAGTGGATCATCAATCAGCAGATCAATACCAATGTCCTGGCCTGGTGGCAGCGTTATCATCCCGGGACCAAACTGATCTGCATGGGCACAAGCTGCTCCTACGCTCCTGGACAGGAGCTCAGTGAAGAACACTATCTTGACGGACAGCCGATCGAGAGCCTTTTTACGTACGGAATGACAAAAAGGATGCTTTATGTGGGGCTCCTTGCCCTTAATAAACAGTTCGGCATGAAATATCTTTGCCTCGTCCCGTCAACTCTTTACGGCCCCGGATATCATACGGACGGGCGGCAGATGCACTTTATCTTCGACCTCATCAGAAAGATAATCAGGGGCAAACTCTATGGGGAGGAAGTCGTCCTCTGGGGCGACGGTTATCAGTCAAGGGAGCTGGTTTTTATCGACGATTTTATCGGGATAATGATGCGGCTTGCGGAGACAGCTGAAAATGAGCTGATCAATATCGGGGCGGGTGAAGAGTTTGCAATCCGCCGTTTTGCCGAACTTATCTGCAGCAAGGTGCAGTATGATTTCGATCTTATCAGGTTTGACACCTCCCGGTATGTAGGTGCAAAGTCAAAATGCCTGTCGGTTGAGAAGCTGAAGAAGTTTATTCCGGATGTTTCATTGACCCCGCTTGAAGAAGGACTTTCAAAAACGATTGACTGGTTTTGGACCGAGCAGAGCAGGCTTCTGAAAAAAGACGGATAGCGGAAGCCCGTGACTAAAGTGCTAAATAAAAGATTTATGCAGGCGGATGCTATAGGCGCGGTCGTCCTCGCCGGCGGGTTCGGAACGAGGATACGCGAGTTGTACCCTTTGGTGCCGAAACCGATGATAGAGGTGCAGGGTCTCCCTTTTATCGAGTGGGTCATAAGGTATCTCGCATCTCAGGGGATTGTCGATATCTGCCTTTCTGTTGGCTATAAGGGAGACGTAATTGGAATTTATATCAACAATCGGACCCACGACGGACTGAACATTTCTACTGTGGCCGAAGTTGAGCCCCAAGGCACAGCGGGTGCGTTTCTCCTGTCGGCTGCGAAACTGGCGCCCAGAGAGTATTATCTTGCCGCGAACGGCGATTCGTTGATACTTGCGGATCTCAGACCCGCTTATGACGCCCTGCTCTCAGGACTTCCGGATGCGGTGATCATAGGTCTGGAAGTCGATGACTGTTCGCGTTTTGGAAGCCTGGACTGTGATGAACAGGGATTCCTTCTGAGTTTCCGTGAGAAACAGACAGGGGCCGGCCTGATAAATGCCGGCATATATCTTTTTCGGCAGGAAAGCCTGTCGTCTTTTCCGCCGGCAAGACCGCTCAGCTTTGAATATGACGTATTCCCCTGTTTCCTCAGGGCCGGGATGAAGATTAAGGTAGTCAGGAGCCGCGCCCCGTTTATCGATATAGGCACCCCGGAGACAATCGGAGCTGCCGCCGCATTTATAAAAGACCACGTTCTGGACAGAAGCCTGCAAAAAGGAGGCGCACTATTATGATTATTACCCGGACCCCGTTGAGGGTCAGTTTTTTCGGGGGGGGGACCGACCTGCCGGAGTTTTTTCTCAACCACGGCGGCGGAGCTGTTTTGGGCACCTCCATAGACAAGTTTATTTTTCATTCGGTAGCCCCTTTCCAGTCCCATCTCTTCGATTATTCGATCAGGCTTGCATACAGGAAGGTCGAGTGCGTAAAGAATATAGACGAGATAGAGCATGCCCCATTCAGGGAATGCCTGAAATATTTCGGGATAACAAAGGACGTGGAAATAGATCTGTCTGCCGACCTGCCGTCTTTTTCGGGGCTCGGTTCGTCTTCGAGTTTTACCGTAGGCCTGCTGAATGCCCTTCTTGCGCATCAGGGCAGGACCGTCCCCGGGATCGAGCTTGCCTACATGGCGATTGAAATTGAGCGGGACATACTCAGGGAGGCTGTGGGCTGTCAGGACCAGGTTTTCGCCGCGGTCGGGGGATTCAATGTGGTGGAATTCATCACGCAGAGGAACATAGTCGTGCACAGGGTCCCGATGAGGCCCGAGAGAATGGCGGAGTTCGAATCTTCGCTGATGCTTTTTTTTACCGGTATCAAGAGAAGGGCGGTCGATGTCGAGGTGAAGAAGATCAGCAACATAGATAACATAAAAGGCACCCTGAAACAAATGCTGCCGCTCGTGGATGAAGGTTACCGGATTCTTACGGGACCCGCCCCGTTGTCCGACTTCGGCTATCTGCTGCATAAAACATGGCAGCTGAAAAGACAGCTTGAGAAGGATGTGTCCAACGACGCCATTGAAGAGCTCTATAAGTCGGCATTTGAGGCCGGCGCGCTCGGAGGAAAGCTGCTGGGGGCGGGCGGCGGCGGTTTTATGCTGTTTTTTGTGCCCCCTGAAAAACAGCAAAAGGTAAGAGAGAGATTGGCAAATTATCACGAGATAAAAATAAAGATAAATACACCCGGAAGCCTGATAGTGTATGCTTGAAAACTCCGGAAGCCGTGCCTGCAAGGACCGGCCGCCGGGGAAACTCCATATCCTCGACAGCGGCTATTCAGGCTATGCAGGCCATCACTATGAGTATACTTCAGTCGTTTATGACGAATGGGTCGGGAGAGGCGGGGAGGCCGCAATATACGCCGCAAAGCTTGCCGAAGGCGGTCCGGAGACAGACTGCAATGTGAGGCGTATTTTCCGCCGCAGCCTGCATTCATTTTTTACGCCCTTCCGGCTTCCGGCGCTGATAAACGGAATGCTGAACCTCCTGCTCGGCAACGCCTTTTATCTCCGCGATCTCAGGAAAATCCGGAATAGCGGCTTTTCAAACAAGGACATAATCCTGATACATACCATTAACCACAGCATGCTGCCTGCCGTTTATTTGTGGTATAAGGCCTTGCCGCAGGAGCATGCCCCTTATCTCCTCCTGCTTTTCAGATACAACAATGTCGAGCATACTCCAGGCCCGCATTATCTGCCGACCTACCGGATTTATAAATTTCTTATGGGACTCTTTGACAGACTCAGGGACGCGAAAAAAGTCCTCTATACTACCGACAGCGGGTTTCTTGCAGAGGAATATCAGACGCTCACAAAAAAAAAGGTCTGCGTCCTTCCGATACCTCATATGCCTGCGGCCGCAACCGGCGGACCGCCGCAAGCTTCGGCTCCTGAAAGGATAGTTGCGGTCTACCTGGGAGACGCGAGAGACGAAAAAGGCTATCCGTTGCTGTCTGAAGCCGTTGCCGGCATTCTTCAGGATGGGGCATTGCAAAATGTGGATTTTATCATTCAGTCGAATACCTCCAGGCATTCGGGCAAAATGAGCATAGGCGCCAGGAACCGTTTACAGGCCCTGGGCGGCAGAGTCGCGCTGATAGACAGGTCCCTGAAAACCGAAGATTATTATGAGCTGATGATGAAGGCCGACGTTGTCGTTATTCCATATCGGATCAGGGATTATTATTCCCGTACGTCGGGCATATTCGCCGAGGCCATGGCGCTCGGCAAGCCGGTCATTATACCGTCCGACACATGGATGGAACGCCAGCTTATCAAATACGACGGGGGCGGCATAACCTTTGAATCCGGCAGCGCAAGGTCTCTTGCCGATGCCTTCGCGGCGTTTCCCGCGAAAAGGGACGAGCTCCGCAGGAAGGCCCGGGCGGCGTCGGGACAATGGCTGCAATTTCACAACCCCGGAAATTATGTCGATATGTTATTGCAACTTGTCGGGCCTGCCGGCGGTTGTTCTGAGAAAACTGCGGCAGAGTGGTCCGCAAAAGATTGGAGGAGCATACCGAATGAGTAACGAAGATCGCTTCCGTTTTACGGTAATAGGGACAGGCGCCATCGGTCTGGCAATCGCCGCGAGACTATCGGCGTCGTTCAGGCAGGATTCTGATGTCCTGGCAATTGAAAAGGAGCCTTCATTCGGCAAAGGCATCAGCAGCAGAAACAGCGAAGTGGTCCACTCAGGTATATATTATCCCACGGGCAGCCTGAAGCATACGCTGTGCGTAAGCGGCAGGAGACTGTTGTACGATTATTGTGAAAATAACAGGGTGCCGTACAGGAAATGCGGCAAATTGATTGTAGCGACGGAGCCCGACGAGCTTGGCCGGCTGGATGATCTTTTCTCCAAGGCGCAGGCCAACGGCATTGAAAATGTCCTGAGGCTGACAAAAGAAGAGGCTCTTGCGCTTGAACCTGATATCAATGTTGAGGCAGCCCTGCTGTTGAAGGAAACCGGGATATTCGATACCCACGGCTTTATGAAAGCGCTTGAAAAGGACGTGACCTCGAACAACGGCACGATAGTGTACGGTTCCGGGGTCAGTTCCATAAAGAATGAAGGGGGCGCATATCAGATTGCGCTGGACGACGGGACTGAGTTTTCTACGGAATATGTGATCAATTCCGCGGGCCTGTATGCGACCGAAATCGCAGGCATGCTGGGCATGGCCCCGGTTACTCTGTACCCGTGCAAAGGCTCATATTTTGCGTATGCGGGCAGGCACGGCTGCACCCACCTTGTATATCCCGTGCCTCATAAGGCGCTCACGGGCCTTGGCGTACACGCGACGCTTGATCTCGGCGGACGGCTGAAATTCGGACCAGATGCCGAATATATAGACAATATCAGCGACTTTACTGTTGATAAGGCCAAAAAAGATTATTTCTTTGAGTCGGCGCGGAAGATATTCAGAGGGTTGGAGTACGACAGCCTGCTGCCGGATATGGCGGGAATCAGGCCCAAGATACAGGGCCCGGACGACCGCGAGGTGAAGGATTTTTACATACAGGAGGAGACGGATAAAGGTTTTCCAAAATTCGTAAACCTCCTGGGAATGGAATCTCCCGGACTTACAGGAGCGCTTGCCGTCGCCGATTATGTTTACGCCATAACAGGATATGACAAGCTATAACGGCAGGAAACGTACTTGCCCTGCCTAAAACTAAACAGAGGAGAAACATCCCAATGAAAACCGCGTTAATAACAGGAGTTACGGGACAGGATGGGTCCTATCTTGCGCAGTTCTTGTTAAGCAAGGGATATGATGTCTGTGGAACTTCAAGGGACGCCCAGGTTTCTTCCTTCCATGGCCTGAAAGCGCTGGGAATACGAGACAAGGTCAGGGTTGAGTCCATGGCTGTGAATGATTTTCGCAGCGTTCTGCAGATACTGAACAAGATCAAGCCGGACGAGGTTTATAATTTTGCGGGGCAAAGCTCCGTGGGTCTGTCATTTCAGCAGCCTGTCGAGACGCTTGAAAGCATCAGTGTGGGTACGCTCAATCTGCTTGAAGCCATCCGCTTTACTGAAAAACCGACGAAATTTTACAATGCGGCCTCAAGCGAATGTTTTGGTGATACGGCCGGCAGGCCGGCAGATGAAGACACCCCTTTTCGTCCCAGAAGTCCATATGCGGTTGCCAAGGCCGCAGCTTTCTGGGAGGTTGCCAATTACCGCGAGGCTTATGGGCTGCATGCCTGCTCAGGCATCCTTTTTAATCACGAGTCGCCGTTACGACCGGAGAGGTTTGTCACAAGGAAGATTGTTGCTGCAGCCTGCCGGATCGCCTCGGGAAGCGGGGAAGAGCTGCGACTGGGCAATATCTCAATTTCCCGCGACTGGGGATGGGCGCCCGAGTATGTGGAAGCAATGTGGCTGATACTGCAGCAGCCTGAGGCCGAGGATTTTGTTATCGCCACAGGGGAAACACACAGCCTTGAAGAATTTATAGCAGAGGCGTTTAAATGTGTGGGCCTCGAATGGCAAAAATATGTGCACAGCGATCAGTCCCTTTTCAGGCCCGCCGAAATTACGATAGGAAGAGGCAATCCGGCCAGGGCCATGAACCGCCTTGGCTGGAAGGCAAAATACAAAATGCGCGATGTTGTAAAGATGATGGTGAAGCACGAACTTCAAATGCTGAAACGCAATGGAGGAGAAACTGTTATAAAGTGAAGGGGCCGAGGGAAAGATGATGAAACAATTTTCAGAGATGATCGCCTGCAGACTTAAAGAAAGCATAAGCGCAAAGGAAGCTGTGCTGGCCGATCTTGCAACTATTGAGGTTATCGCCCTTGCAATGACGCGCTGTCTGAAAGCAGGGAAACGGATCTACTTCTTCGGCAACGGCGGAAGCGCGGCGGACGCGCAGCATCTTGCCGCAGAACTAGTGAGCAGGTTTTATCTGGAAAGAAAAGGCCTGCCCGCAGAGGCCTTAACTACAAATACGTCCGTCATGACCGCAATCGGAAACGACTATTCTTTTGACCGGATATTTGCCCGCCAGATCGAAGCTTCAGGCGCTGACGGAGATATCGCCTTCGGGATCTCCACAAGCGGGAACTCACCCAATGTGCTCGAGGCGATGAAGGCCGCAAAAGAAAAGGGCATGATCAGGGTGGGCTTTACCGGGGCAGGGGGCGGCAGGCTGAAGGAGTTCACAGACCATTGCTTTTGCGCTCCTTCCGGCAACACCCCGCGCATACAGGAAGTGCATATCACTGTCGGGCATATCCTCTGCGAGATAGTCGAGAAAGAGATATTTGGACACTAAGATTTAAACTTGAGCCGTGAGCCCGGATGAAGATCCTTTTTGTCAGCCTCTTCCTGCCCCAGGAGAAGGCATACCACGCAGGCGGCAGGTATGTCTTCGAGTTAATACGCAGATTATCGCAAAGGCATGAAATACATCTCGCCACCCGGCTTGAAGACCGGGAAATCCCTTCGCTTGAACTTCTCAGACCCTTCTGTAAAGAAATCCATCCCTATACATACGCTTCCATAGAGAAGAGAAATCTCTTTGATTTATTCAAACTGGTTTTCAATTACCTGGGCTTCAGCCGTTATGCCGACAGGCTTGTCCGTGACGGGAATTTTGATCTGGTGCAGGTTGAATGGGTTGAGACCGCGATAATGATCAAGAGGCGAAAGACGCCTATGGTCCTCGATGCGCATGACGTTATCACAAAGCCCGTTGAAAGGGCCATGAAGGCCGGCGCAGGATTCGGAAAGGCGAAGGGATATCTCAAATACCTTTTGATCAGGTACTTTGAAACGCATATCATAAGAAAATTTTCGCCGGTCTTTACCCGATCCGAATATGACAAGGCCTATATTCTTTCAATGAAGCCGGATCTGGACGTAAAGGTCATACCTCATCCCGCCGGTCTGGACATTACGGACAGAAGCATGCCCCGGGAGAAGAACAGCATACTTTTTTTTGCGTCATACAAGTACCGGAGATTGAATGTGGATGCGGCCCTGTACTTTTATCGGGAAGTATTTCCCCTTATCAGGAAGGCTGTCCCGGACGCCCGGTTTATTATAGCGGGCTATGGTCCTCCGGAAGAGTTGACGTCGATTCCGTCAAAGGATCCAGGCGTGACTGTAACGGGCTTTGTGGACGACATGGACGAGCTGTATAAACGCGCCTCGGTTTTTGTGGCGCCGATTCTGGTCGGCGGCGGGATAATAGTAAAGATACTGGACGCAATGGCCTCAGGTACGCCCGTTGTAACGACCTCTTACGGCAACGAAGGCATAGGGGCAAAACCCGGTACGGACCTTCTGATTGCCGACGACCCTCAAACTTTTGCCGGATGTGTGCTAAAATTCCTTGCGGACCGCGAATATGCGGATAAAACGGCCGGTTGCGGCCGTTCATTTGTAAAACGGAATTTTGGTGTTGATGTGGTGATGGAAAAAATAGAGAAATCGTATGAAAGTCTCCTGAAAAGGCATCTGAGGTCAAACGCATGAAGGCGATAATACTTGCCGGCGGAAGCGGAACAAGGCTGTATCCGGTCACCATGTCGGTCTGTAAACAACTGCTGCCGGTGTACGACAAACCCATGATCTATTATCCTTTGTCGGTCCTTATGCTTGCCGGCCTGAGAGAAATCCTCATAATATCCACCCCGCACGATCTGCCCAGGTTCAGGGAGACCTTCGGGGACGGCTCCAGGCTTGGTCTGAGCCTTTCCTATAAGGAGCAACCTGAGCCTAACGGGCTCGCAGAGGCCTTTATACTCGGGGATGAGTTTATCGGCAGGGATAACGTTTGTCTCATACTTGGGGACAATATATTCTATGGTCAGGGGTTCACCGAACGCCTGAAAAAAGCTGTCAGGGACGTGAATGCAAGCGGAGGCGCGACTGTCTTTGGCTACTATGTAAACGACCCTGAGAGGTATGGCGTCGTGGAGTTTGACGGGCAGGGAAAGGTCCTGTCGCTTGAAGAAAAACCAAAAACCCCGAAATCCAACTATGTTGTTACAGGACTGTATTTCTACGACAACGAGGTGGTTGAGATTGCCCGAAGTGTTAAGCCCTCGGCGAGGGGAGAAATCGAGATAACGGATGTAAATCTCGCATATCTCAAAAAGGACCGGCTCAGGGTGGAACTCCTGGGCAGGGGATATGCATGGCTTGATACAGGCACACACGAAAGCCTGCTGGAGGCCGGAGAATTTATCGCGACCATAGAAAAACGCCAGGGGCTGAAGGTGGCCTGCATAGAAGAAATAGCCTATTCTCTGGGGTACATAGGCAAGGAGCAGCTCGCAGAGCTGGCGAAACCTATGCTCAAAAACGGCTACGGCCGGTATCTCATGAGATTGATGCGCGGATGATGCGCGTGCAGATATCCCTGGATTTTGCGCTTTGTTTTTTGCTGTTGACGGTTCACGTCTCACGGTTCACGTCTCACGTTTTGCTATTCACTATTCACTATTCACGGTGTGCTTTTGCCGTTTGAATTTGTAAATACCGCCATTCCGGCTGTCGTTCTGATTAAACCGAAGGTTTTCAGAGACGAAAGAGGTTTCTTCGTAGAGACGTATAAGCATTCCGATTTCCTTAAATCCGGTATCCCGGAACATTTTGTTCAGGACAACCATTCGAAGTCCGCACAAGGCGTGCTGCGGGGGCTGCACTATCAAAAGAACCCTATGGCCCAGGGTAAACTGGTGCGCTGCACAAGAGGAATAATTTTCGATGTTGCGGTGGATATCCGACGCGGTTCCCCGACGTTCGCCGGATGGGTCGGAGTCGAATTGTCCGAGGATTCAGGCGACATGGTATACGTTCCGCCGGGTTTTGCGCATGGGTTCATTGTATTGAGTGATACGGCTGAAATCATGTATAAGTGCACTGAAGAATATTCGTCCGTTAATGAGAGAGGCATCATATGGAACGATCCGGAGATCGGGATCCGATGGCCTGGGATCATCCCGATATTGTCCGAAAAAGATGCGAAGCTGCCGCTGTTGAAAGATGCTGAAATCAATTTTGCGTATCAGTCCTGACGTTATAAACTGCGAAACGATGAAGGGCAGGACATGATTTATGGTGAATTTATGAGGGCCGGAAGGAGTCTTTTATGAAGTTTCTTGTCAGCGGTGCGAAGGGACAGCTGGCTTCCGATATAGCCGGCGCTCTTCGCGGAAGATCTGCGGAATTTTTTGCGCCGGACGAAAAGGAGCTTGATATTACCAATCAGGCGATGGTGACTGCCGCGGTGGAGGGCTGCCGTCCCGACGTCATCATCAATTGCGCGGCGTATAACGCGGTGGACGAGGCTGAGGACCAATGGCGAAAGGCTTTTATGATAAACGGCGTCGGCGTTAGGAACCTTGCCCTCGCTGCGGTGAAGACAGGCGCGGTGCTGGTGCATTTCAGCACGGATTATGTCTTTGACGGAGCAAAGGACCGGCCGTATACGATTGCCGACAACCCAGGCCCGCTATCCCGCTACGGCGAGAGCAAGCTTCTCGGCGAGATGTATGCAAGAGACCTGACGGATAAATTTTTTCTGGTCCGTCTGAGCTGGGTTTTCGGCGCCGGAGCATTTTCCTTTCCCCTGAAGCTCCTTCAGTGGGCCGCCGGCAGGAAGGAACTGAAGATCGTGGACGACCAGATCGCCTGCCCGGCTTATACCGGTCATCTTGCGGCTGCGCTTTTGGACCTGATAGATACCGGCGCCTTTGGCCTGTACCATATGACCAACACCGGTTTTTGCAGCAAATACGAGTGGGCAAAGTTTATATTGGACTCTGCCGGATGGCGTGGCGAGCTGCTGCCTGCAAAGACCGCCGATTTCAATAGTCCTGCTGAAAGGCCCGCCTTTTCAGCGCTTGACTGCTTTCCCCTGCAGGAAACAATCGGATACAGTCTGCCGACATGGCAGGAGGCGACTGAAGAGTTCATGAGGAAAAGAGCATGAGGATTCTGGTTACAGGCGGCTGCGGTTTTATAGGCTCGAACTTTGTTCGTCATGCGCTTTCAGAGCTGCCGGAATGCCGCATCATAAACCTCGACAGGCTGACCTATGCGGGCAATGTTATGAATCTTGCCGGAATAGAGGCCGGCGACAGATACAGATTTGTGAAAGGCGATATCTGCAACCGCGCCGTGGTTGAACGCATTTTTGAAGAAGAACGCATCGATTGGGTGGTCCACTTTGCTGCTGAATCGCATGTCGACAGAAGCATCCTGGGACCGGAAGAATTTGTCCGCACCAATATTCAGGGCACCTTTGTTCTGCTCGAAGCCGCGCGCAAGCATTGGCTTTCAGGCGCCGGCGCGGATGAGCGCCGTTTTTTGCATGTCAGCACTGATGAGGTGTACGGGTCGCTGGGTGAGACAGGCTATTTTAGCGAGACAACGCCGTATGCTCCGCGCTCTCCATATTCCGCGAGCAAGGCCGCGTCCGACCATCTGGCTTCGGCTTATTATCACACATACGGGCTTCCGGTGCTGATCACCAACTGTTCCAACAACTACGGCCCTTACCAGTTCCCTGAAAAACTGATTCCGCTCATGATAATCAACGCAATGCAGGGCAGGGAACTACCTGTATACGGAGACGGCAACAATGTAAGGGACTGGCTTTATGTCCTGGACCATTGCGCAGCTGTGTTGAAGGTGCTTCAGGCAGGCAGGCCTGGAGAGACCTACAACATAGGCGGGAATAATGAAAAAAGAAATATCGGGATTGTGAGTTTGATCTGCGACGCGCTCGATGAGAAGCTTGGTCCTGCCGCTGACTCCAAACCCCGCAGCTCTCTTATAACCTTTGTCAAAGACCGTCCCGGCCACGACAGAAGATACGCTATCAATGCTGAAAAGATCAGGCGTGAACTGGGCTGGTCCCCTTCGGTGACCTTTGAGCAGGGCCTACGGCACACGATCGATTGGTACCTCCAAAACAGCGAATGGACCAAGGCTGTGCTCGACCAATCGTATCAGGACTATTATGAGAAGATGTACACGGACCGCGGGTGACCGCAGTTGGCTCCTCCGGCCATATCGGTTGTAGTCGTTAATTACAACGGGGAAGACTTTCTCAGCGACTGCCTCAATGCTCTCCGCAGCCAGACCTTTACTGATTTTGAAGTCATTGTTGTGGACAACGGTTCAACCGACGGATCTCCTGATCTGCTCAGGGACCGGTTCCAGTGGGTGAGGGTAATACGGCTTGCTGAAAATACCGGGTTCGCCCGCGGCAATAATATCGGCTTTGCGTCGTCTGCCGCAAAATATGTCGCAACCCTGAACAACGACACGATTGTCTCCGGCGGATGGCTTCAGGCGCTCCATGAGGCGGCCGAGGCGGACAGCAATATCGGCATGGCAGCTTCGAAGATATATCTCGGCAGGGAAGGCTCTGAACTGGATTCGGCCGGCATGCTCATTTATCCTGACGGCATGTCGCGTCAGCGGGGCCACGGCCAAATTGATCCGGAAGTAGAAGGCACAGGACGGTTTGACCGGCCTGAAGAGGTGCTCTTCCCAAGCGCGTGCGCAGCGCTGTACAGGCGCGCAATGCTGGATGACGTTGGTTTTTTCGATGAAGATTTCTTTTCCTATTGCGAAGACTCAGACCTCGGGCTAAGGGCGCGCCTCGCCGGCTGGAAGGCGGTCTTTGCCCCTCGCGCCGTGGTAAGGCATCTTTATTCCGGCACCGGCGGAAGATACTCGGAATTCAAGGCATTCCATATTGAGCGCAACCACTTTATGGTATTGTTGAAAGACATGCCGCCGTCATATATAATCATGTTTCCATTTTATGCGGCCTGGAGATATACGGTCCAGTTGTTCGGCCTCCTGACCGGAAAAGGCAGCGCCGCGAGATTTGCGGAAGGGCACGGCAAAAGCGGGCTGATCAGTGTAATCTTCAGGGCCTGGTGGGCGGTGCTTGCAGGCCTCCCCGGCATTCTGGGCAAAAGGCAAAAAATATGGAGCAGGAGGCGCATAACGAGAAAAGCTTATGCCGATCTCCTGAAGCGGCATCGCATATCAGCCTCTGAGATGGCGCTCAGCGACTGAACCCAGGCTTTGTTCAGCCGGATTTTTTTGAACCTGCAAATTGAGACTGAATATAAGAAAATGAAAATTCTCGTTATAGTGCCGGCATACAATGAAGAACTCAGCATCAGCGGAGTTATTCAGGACCTTAGGGATAACTTTCCACAGGGAGATATCGTCATTATTAACGACGGTTCAATTGACAACACCTCCGCAATAGCAAAGGGCCTGGGCGCAAAAGTGATAGACCTGCCTTACAATCTGGGCATAGGCGGCGCGGTCCAGACCGGTTTTATCTATGCGCTGGATATGGGCTATGATGTTGCGCTCCAGTTCGACGGAGACGGGCAGCATGTGGCGGCCGAGATCTGCAAGGTCCTCGACAGGTTTGGAAAGGAAGGCGCAGACCTGGTGGTTGGGTCCAGGTTTTTGTCCGAGACCGGGTTTACCTCTTCCGTGCAAAGGAGACTCGGCGCGATAATACTGTCGCTGGTCGTTTCTGCTGTTGTGGGAAAGAGGATCACGGACACTACCTCGGGCTTCAGGGTGTACAGCCGAAGGGCGATGGAATTCTTCGCCAATATATATCCCGAGGACTACCCCGAGGTCGAGTCGGTTGTCCTTGCGCACAAAAAGGGCCTTGTGATAGCGGAGGCGCCTGCTGAAATGACGGGGCGGAAGTTCGGCAAGTCTTCGATAACCATGACACGGGCGGTGTATTATATGGTCAAGGTAATGCTTGCGATCCTTGTGGATCTGATAAAGAAGATAGATTGACGGAGGAATGCCTGTGGATATCGTACAGATAGTTTCGATCTCGGTCAGCGTATCCATCCTGGTCGCTGTAATAGAACTTGTCAGGCGCAATCATCTGAAAGAAAGGTACAGTCTTATCTGGCTGGCTACGGCTGTTGTACTTATCGTGTTTTCGGTCTGGAGGACCCTCCTGCATACGATAGCCGGGAAACTCGGAATTTATTATCCTCCTTCGTTTCTTTTTCTCCTCGCCATCTGTTTCCTCCTGGTGCTTCTGCTGCATTTTTCTACGATAATATCGTCCCTCAGCGAAAACAATAAAAGACTTGCGCAGGAAATAGGCGTCCTTAAAATAAGACTTGAAGCAATCGAAAATACCGCCGAAACACGGCAGGGAGTCACGGAGTGAACAAAATAGCTGTGCTCATCCCGTGCTATAACGAGGAAAAGACCGTGGCTGAGGTTGTGCTCGGGTTCAGGGAGCAACTGCCAGACGCGGACATATACGTCTACGACAACAACTCCACCGACAGGACCGCGGACGAGGCAAGGAGAGCAGGGGCCATAGTCAGATCGGAAAAGAGGCAGGGCAAAGGCAATGTGATCAGGGCGATGATCAGGCAGATAGAGGCGGACATATATGTAATGGTGGACGGGGACGGCACATATCCTGCCGGTAAAGTGCACAGCCTCCTCGGGCCTGTGCTTTCAGATGAAGCCGACATAGTCATCGGCTCCCGTTTGCATGCCTCCTGCGACAGCAAATTCAGGCCCCTCAACAGGCTGGGCAACAGACTCTTTCTGTTTGTGCTCAATTTTATATTCAGGGTTAAGGTTGCGGACCTCCTGTCAGGATATCGTGTGTTCAGCAAAAACGCTCTTAAAAGCCTGCCTGTTTTGAGCAGGGGGTTTGAGATAGAGACCGAACTGACGGTGAAGGCGATCGAACGTCGTTACAGGATTGCGGAAGTCCCGGTCTCTCTTGCAGCGCGGCCCGAGGGAAGCCTGTCGAAGATCAACAGGTTCAGGGACGGTTTCCTGATCCTGGCAACGATCTTCGCCCTGTTCCGGGATTACAAGCCTTTCACAGCCTTTGGTTCGATGGGTCTGCTGCTGGTCGCTCTCGGCCTCATACCCGGTATAGTCGTAATAAATGAATACGCGGCCACCGGATATATCAACCGTCTCCCCAGCGCGATTTTGTCTGTGGGACTGATATTATCCGGCCTGCTCTCGGGGTTTGCGGGGTTGATCCTGCATGCCATATCGCGTCGTTTTCAGGAAGTGGATTACCAGCTCCAGAATATCAGCCGCGAAGTACAACGCACTGAAAAAAAGACTCAGTGACCCCTTTCCCTCGACGCCGGTTGTGAGCTTCCTCTGTTGATCTGATGTGACCGATTCAGGCATGGAACATTTTTTCAGATATACGGCGCGTCCCTACGGGTTTGAACCCCTTGAGGGGAACCTCATGAATTTCTTTTGGCTCCCCGACGATGCGCGCTTCTTTTTATTCGCCTGCATGATTATTGCGTTCGTGTTTGTCGCTGCCGCCGGCCTTGCATTAAAAAAAACCGGCTTGAAGCAGGCGGTCTTCTATGGGTTTATTGCCTCCCTGTTTTTCCCCGGACTGCTGTTCTCCGCAAGAAACGATTATTTCTGGCTGAAGTTCGCCGAAAATATGCATGAGAAGTACGGCGGCTATTCATCGGATGAAAAGTTTATGGCTGTTGATGTGCAGAACTGGGGCGTGCACGAGTTTTTTATGAACATCAGGCCTTACTTAAAAGGGGACTACAGGCTTGTTATGCCGAGTCTGATAAAGAGGTCTCCGGAATTCCCGGTGGAGAAGACCTATCTTGCAAAGGCCAACTTTATCCTCCGGCCGTTTAAGCCTGCGGAAAACGCCCCATATCTGATCGTTTACGATTACGACGCTGTTTTCGATCAGCAAACCGGGGTCCTGAAGATCGGAGATATGGAGATGAAAGGGCTGGAGGCTGTAAAGGTTTTCAGCAAGGGCGAATTATTACTGAGGCGCAAACAATGATCGTCCCGGCAATAGCCGCCGTCTTTATCCCTGCAGCCGCAGGCTATCTTGCCGCTGCAGCGGTACTGAAAAATAAAGCCGGGTTCCTCGAACGCGCAGGCCTTGCGTTCCCGTTGGGCGCGGGTTTCCTGGCTCTGCTGATGTTTTATATCGGCTTGTTGAGAATCCCTTTCAGCCTGTATTCGGTGCTTGTCCCTCTGGCGTCGGCTTCCACGTATCTTGTGTATTTTCTCAATAAAAGCGATATAAAATTTCTGAACTTTTCGGACGGTTTTATTAGGGAATTTAAAGAGGAGGGGCCTCTCAAACAAGCGACGGCGGTCATCCTGTTCGGATGGATAATACTGAAAATCGGCTCGCTTTTTTTTGTGACGGCGACCCTGCCGGTATGGTCTCCTGATTCATGGTGGAACTGGTCTACCAGGGCGTTCGTGTTTTTTAACGACAAAGGGCTCTATCTGCACCACGATGATTTTTTTGCGGCCTCTGTCGGCCATTATGCCTATCCTCCGCACAACCCGCTTATGCAGGTGTGGCAGGCGATGATGATGGGCGGCTTTGACAGGGTGCTGGTAAAACTGTGGGTCCCGGCGTATACGGCGTCGGCCGCGCTGTTTCTCTATGCGATTGCGAGAAGGCATGCAGGCCGTCTTGTATCCGGCGTCATGGTCCTGTTCTTCCTGAGTTCGCCTCTTATGACGGTACATTCCACTGAACCTTATGCTGACATGGCGCTCGGTGTTTATATCATGTTTGCGGTCGGAGCTTTTTGGATGCTGACGAGGGGAGAAAGAGAGTATGCCTTGCTTTGCGGCCTGTTGTCGGCCCAGGCCTTGTTCGTAAAGCTTGAAGGCATGGTCTTTGTCCCCTTGCTTGCCGGGGTATTTATTTTCCGGTTCCTGAAAGAGAGGCAATACAGAATATCGCCCGGGCTGCCGGCGCGTTATTTCGCTCCTTTCCTGCTGTTGCTGCCATATGTCCTTTTTAAGCTTTATTACCACATCCCTTTCAGTCATCAGTACAGCCCGTATAGCCGGCCTGAGACGGCAGCAGCGTCCGGCGGCATATCGTTTCACAAAGAGTCGCTTGCCCTGATATATCAATACCTTCTGCATGTTGTGGACAACTTCAATGTACTGCCGTTCCTTGCGCCTGTGCTGCCCGTTGTTTTTGTGATCTCAGGCGCTCATCGTCATAAGACCGCCGGGCCGCTTTACTATGCGGCCGCCCCTGTGCTTCTGTATATGCTCGCCTTCATGACCCTATATATATTCCATGATACTTATGCCGATTCTCTTTCGGACGGTTATGCCTTTTACCGTAATTTTATGACATATTATCCCGCGCTTTATTTTATAATCTGCGCAGCGCTAAGCGAAATATATACACACTTAACCGTTGCGCCCAAAATGCATAATACCCCGGAGCTTACATGAACAGACTGAAGTCGGGCCGCATCCTGCTGTTTCTTTTTTTGGCGTCGGTATTTCTCCTCAACATATTCAGGATCAAAGACACCGACGCCTGGATGCATCTGAGCCTCGGCAGACTTATTTGGGAACTGAAGGGACTGCCTGCAAAAGAACCGCTGGTATACACGACGCCGGACAGTCCTTTTATATACAGCTCATGGCTCTTCAGCGTTGTTTATTACCTCCTGTTTAAGGCCTTTAACGCCCCCGGTATTGTGCTGTTCAAGGCCGCTACGGTTACCTTTGCTTTTTATGTCCTGCTCAGGGATTCTCTCAGAAAATACCTGGATTACGTTGTTTCAATAATTGTCCTCACAGGAATAGTCTATATATCAAAATACCGTTTCGTGGAACGGCCGGACACCTTTTTCATGGTTTTCCTGGCGTGCAATATCTTCTTCATAAACCTGTATATCAGCGACAACCGGAAATATATATATGCGCTTCCGTTTATCAATATGGTCTGGGCAAACTGCCACTCCAGCGTAAATCTGATATTTGCGATCTTCCCGGCATTCATCTGCGGAGGTCTGATACAGTATCGGTTCGACAAAAAGGGCGGGCGGTTTGCGGATACGCCGTCTCTTCAGCAGGTGAAGACGCTTTGCCTGATTTTTGCCGCATCTTTTGCCGCAACGCTGGTCAACCCCTACTTTATTAAACAGTATTTCTACGGCGCCAATGTCCTTTCATCCGCCTGGGCAAAGCAGAATGTGCTGGAGCTGCAAAGCCCGATCTGGCCTTTCAATAAATCGCCTTATATCCTTACCTCTGTTATCTTCTTTTCATTTATTCTCAACCGCAGGCGGTTTTCGGTCATGCATTTCCTGCTTGTGCTGCCGTTCATATTCCTGTCTTTTACAGCGCGGCGGTTTATGTTTCTTGCCGGCATCGCTGCAGGCCCGATAATTGCGCAGAACATATCTTCATATATTGAAATGAAACCCTGGAAGGGGATTGTCCAAAGGGTGCCGGCAGTTGCCCTGTTTGCTGTTGCCCTTGTGGGCTTTACATGGTTTGCCGTGTTCAAAGACGACCCCCATGACTACGAAAAGAGGGCGCCCGGCCTCGGGGCGAACTATAATGTCGTGCCTGAAGACGCGCTAAGGTATATGGACCAACGAGGGATAACCGGCAGGATATTCAATGTGATGAGCCTTGGGGGATATATAAACTGGCGGGACTTCCCAAAAAGGTCTGTGTTTATCGATCCCAGATTCCATCTCCCCGACGAGCTGCTGCTCAAGATGCAGCTTGCGGGACAGAGGCCCGAAGTCCTTGACGAGCTTGAAAAGGCCTATGGATTTGAGTCAATTCTGCTGACCCATCCTATCATGCTAAGGGGACCGCATAGGGCTGATATGTACCAGGATAAAGACCTTTACCTTACCCATCCAGGCTGGGCATTGGTATACTGGGACGACTTTTCGCTCGTTTATCTGAAGAAAGGCGGCAAATATGATTCCGTGATCGGGCAGGATGCATACAGGTTCGTGAAACCGGCAAATTTTTCGCCGATAAACAGGGCCAAACTGCATGAGCCGGACTACAGGAGTTCCGTCCTTGCCGAGCTTGAAAGGAATGTCCGGCTGACGGGCTCGTCACGGGTCTATGCTCTTCTCGGTCAGGTCTATAATGATACCGGACAATACAGGGAGGCTGCCGCAGCCTTCCTGAACGGGTTGAAGAAACCGATCGGCAATAGCGCAAAGCTGTATGACGGTCTTGCGGATGCGGAAAGCAAACTCGGCGCGTATGACTATGCGGTCGCGCATTATAAGAAATCGCAGGAGCTTTCCGGAGACGCTTCAAAGACCTATAAGGCAGGCCTTTGTCTTTTGGCAAAGGGAGAAAGAGAAAAGGCCGCCGGATACCTCCAACAGACGACTGAAGAGAACCCGGCAATCACCTCGGCCTTCAGAAAGCTGAACGACTTATACGTTGCTCTCGGCAGGAAGGACGAGGCTGCCAAGGTTTTGTCGGGTATGGAAGCCGTAAAGGCCGGGCTGCCCGGAAGAGATTACTTCAGCAATGGGCTGGCAGCCTATGCGGGGGGCCGGTCCGATATCGCCTTGACCGCGTTTGAGCAGGCCGTCGGCGCAGACCCGAATAATCCCGACTACTACAGCGCGATGGGGCAGGTATTTTTCGATCTGGGACAGACGGAGGCGGCTTATGAATATCAGACAGCGGCAAAGGACATAGATCCCGAACACCCGGCTGCTGCCTACAGGCTGGCCCTTATATACAAAAAGTGGGGTGACCAAAAGGCTGAACTCAAAAACCTTGAGGATTACCTGAGGCTCGATCCTTCAGGCCCTTACGCCGCCGTAGCCGGGGAGGAACTGAAGGCAGCAGGCGCCCGCTGATAAAGAGAGCTGTATCATTATGAAAACTGTCGATGCCAAATATATAGTCCTGCTCTGTTTTTTCCTGCTTGTTACAGCACTTTCGATCACCAAAATATCCGACTATGATTTCTGGTGGCACCTGAAGCTGGGGGAATCTGTCTTTAATTCCGGCCATATATATACGCAGGATGAGTTTTCCTATACAGCCGCAGGACAGCGGCAGTTCAACTCGGAATGGCTTGGCGATCTTATTATTTATCTGTCGTTTCATCTCGGAGGTTTTGTCGGGACAGCAGTATTCAAGGCGCTTGTATTGCTGCTGACTTTTGTGTTTTTGTTTCTGCTGCTTAAAAATCAGGCCGAAGACGAAGAGTCGGGGTTTTACTCGGCGATCATTACTCTGGCGGTTGTATTGTATGCAATGCGGTTCAGGCTTTTTATCAGGCCCTATCTTTTTTCTTTTCTGTTCCTGTCTCTTGAAATGTATCTGCTGGGTCGTTACGAAAAGACGCAACGGGCCGGGACCCTTTGGGTGTTGCCGCCTGTGATGCTGCTTTGGGCCAATACGAGTAAACTTGCATTCTACGGCCCGCTGGTTTTTCTTTTTTTCATCATCGGACACAGTATGGAGCGGCAGAAGCGGAGGACGGTTGCCGGCGTCTTTCTCGCGTCCCTTGCGGTCATGATGATCAATCCGCAAACGTATAAACTTCTGTCTTTTCCCTTCAGCGTGGTTGCGGGCAGCCGGATCAACGAGACTGTCGGGGAGCACCAGCACCTTTCGCTGCAGCTCCTGTGGGGATACGGACTCAGGTATACCTTTGCCTATCAGGTCCTTGCAGCAGGGGCGATGCTTTATTTCCTGGCATTCAGGGGATGGCGCAGGCCCTACCATCTTCTTCTGTTCTCTTTCTTCTTTCTTCAGACTTTGATCATGGTGAGGACAATAGACTTTTTTGCGCTGACCGCTGCCGCGCTTTTTGTGTGTCCCGTGGAGCGGCTGTTGCGGCGCCTGCTTTCATTCTCCGGGAAATACAAAATTTTACCGGCCGCGGTTATGTCTGTTCTTGTAGTCTGTCTGATCCCTGTCTCGGTTTTAAGCAGGACATATCCTTTTGGCACAGGCATAAAAAAGGACGAGTTCCCTGAACGCGCTGTTGCTTTCCTGGAAAAGGAGCGCATAGGCGGCCGTATGTTCAATAGTTACGCTTTTGGCGGATATCTCATCTGGCGGACCCCTGACCGAAAGGTTTTTATCGATGGCCGGGGCATAGGGGCCTTATACAGGGATGAATTCTATAATGCCTATTTTGATATGCTGAAAAAACCCGAGGCATGGGATAGCGCCGATCGGTTGTGGCATTTTGATTACGCGGTGCTTGAATACGATATGATGGGCCGTCGTTTCCCCCTGCATCTTACAACAAACCCAAACTGGGCGCTTGTGTACTGGGACAACCACTCTGCCGTGTATCTGAAGAGGACCGCTGCCAACAGCGCGGCGATTGCACGGTATGAGTACCGCGTCTCACGCCCAAATTTTTATGATTTTTCCTACCTTAATGAATTTCAGTCAAACGATGAAATTATGGCTGCGATAACGGAACTCCGGCGCGAAATCGCCCTGAATCCCGCGAACCAGGAGCCGCTGCTTGCCAAGGTGTTTCTCCTTTATAAACTGGGTCCTTCGAGATACGGCGAAATGCTTCAGGACCTTGAAACCGCCGGCAGCATGAAACCGGACCTTGCGATGAAACATTCGGCCCTGGCCCTGATCCTCCTTCAATACGGCCAACCAGGGCCGGCAGCGGAAGAGGCGCTGAAGGCCCTGGCGCTTGACTCTTCCGACCCGGGCGCAATATATGTCGGCGGAAAACTCGGGCTCAAGGTAAAGAAGCAGGCGGAATTCCATCATTAACCCATGCTCCTCAAGGGAATGGGGATGCAGACTGTCGCCGGCGCTCAAGGCAAGTCTCAGCCTCAATATCCGGAGGCCGGAAAATCGGTAATATCCGCATAACGCCCAGCGGCCGGAACATCGGCATTATCGTGTCTCTTTTCGTCCTGCTCGTTTATATCCCTGCCTTGTCAAATGGGTTTGTCAATTGGGATGATTACGACTATGTGCGCGACAATGCGGCCGTCCGCTCCCTCGATTTCCGGTTTATGCATTGGGCGTTTTTGGGGTACCATAATGCCAACTGGCATCCTCTTGCCTGGATTTCCCATGCGATAGACTATAAACTTTGGGGACTCATCCCCGCAGGGCATCATCTGACGAGTGTTGTCCTGCATGCGTTCAATACTTTTCTTGTTGTGATGTTTTGCCTTGCGCTTTTAAGGAAAGTTAATGCTGCGGCAGAAAGCCCCCAAACCGGGAGGAAAACAATAGCTGCGGCCGCGATAGCAGGACTGATCTTCGGCCTTCACCCGATACATGTGGAGTCCGTAGCATGGATTTCAGAGAGAAAGGATGTCTTGTGCGCGCTTTTCTATCTGGCGGGCCTGATCTCACATATCCGTTACACGGATGCGGCAGATTCAGGCTCAGACGGCAGGAAATGTTTCCGCCGGGTCGATATCCGTCGCTATGCGTATACTCTTGTCCTTTTCGTTTTTGCGCTTATGAGCAAGCCTATGGCGATTTCGTTTCCTTTTATCCTGTTAATCCTTGATTGGTATCCTTTGGGCAGATTCAGGGGCCGTATTAATATGATGAGGGTCTTGTCCGAGAAACTTCCTTTTATCTCGCTGAGCTTTGTGTCGGGCGTTCTGACTATAAGCGCGCAAAAAAGCGCCATCGGCGATCTTAACGCATATCCCCTGTCCGACAGGTTATTGACCGCCTTTAAAGCCCTGTTCGTTTATCTCTGCAAAATGGCGTTGCCTTTCAATCTGAGTCCTTTTTATTCCTATCCTGTTTACGGGAAAGTCTCTTTGTTTTCGCCGGGATATCTGGTCCCGGTTATCATAGTGACCGCGACAACTATTGCGTGTTTTGCGGTTGCGCGGAGCCGTCCCGCATGGCTTGCGCTATGGGGGTGTTATGCAATATCTCTGCTGCCGGTCCTCGGAATAGTGCAGGCAGGCATGCAGGCCATGGCCGACCGGTACATGTATCTGCCGGGCATCGGCCCCATTTTGCTTTTTGCCGCAGGGACCTCATCCCTGTATGAAAAGGCATTTGCATCCGGGAATTTCAGCCGGCGCGCGGCCCTGGCTTTTTCCGTTGTTCTGATCATATCCCTGTCGGCCGCCACGATAAAACAGACAGGCATATGGAAGGACAGCGCTGTTCTGTGGAGCCGGGCAATAGAGCTAAACCCGAAAACCGCCTATTTTGCCTACAAAAGTCGCGGCTCTTTTTATCTCGAAACCGGACGCGGTCAGGATGCGCTTGCCGACTTTAATAAAGCCGCGCTTTACAGCGTCCCGAAGCCGGATAAGGCGCTGCTGTACAGGGCGCGCGCGGCCGCCGATATTAAGCTCGGCCGTTATGACGACGCGCTCAATGATTTCGATACCGCAATTGCGCTTGACCCCAAATCCCGGAATGCTTACAGCAGCAGGGGAAAACTCAAGGCGGATCTCGGCAGATTTGACGACGCGTTGGCGGATTATTCGGCGGCAATCGGGCTTAAAAGCGACTCTTCTGAAGCTTATGTCAATCGGGGACTGATATATCTGCAAACCGGAAGGAATGAAGAGGCGCTCAGGGACTTTACAACAGCACTGAGTCTTGACCCTGCGACAAATTTTAAAGCTTACAGTGAAAGGGCAATCGTCAACAAAAGAATGGGCCGTTACGAGGCCGCTATCAATGACTATCTCCGCGCAGCGGACATAAATCCCGGTTCCGCTGATATCCATTATAATTTGGGTAACCTGTATGCGCAGATCGGCAGATATGAGGATGCCCTGTCCGCCTATTCAAAGGCCATAAGTTCCGGCGCCGGACCCCAGCCCGACTATTTCAATAACAGGGGAATTGTATACAGGAAGCTGGGACGTGAAAAAGAGGCGCAGCAGGATTTTCTTAAAGCGGCCGAGGCGGGCTCAAGATCAAAATAACATTGTTTTTTCCGGCTTTTCATCGGAGTAAGATGCAAGCATGAAGATATACCGTGCTCAGAATTTTGCCGGGAAGACTTCCCGTGTCGTTATGCCGCTATTCTTACTGGCGCTCGCATTTGTTTTTTTCTCCCCTTTCTTTCTGAAGGGTGAGATATTCCTCGGCGGAGATATCCTTTACCGGTTCTATCCCTGGAAATATTACGCTCCCGCGGATTTCCGGCCGCACAACACGCTCATCTCAGACCCCGTGAATAATTACTATGCGGAAAACTACGGCAAACAGCTGAAGGCAGGCAGGATGGAGCTGTGGACCCCTTATATCTTTGGAGGCATGCCTGCTGCCGCCGGTTTTACGATGGGTATTCCGGGGCGATATTATCCGGTGAAGATGCTTTTATATTATCTCTTTGAAACTCCGGTTGCGCTGACTCTGCTTCTTTATATCCATGTCTTTCTCATGGGGTATTTCATGTTCCTCTATCTGTCGGAGATCGGGGCCGGCTGGCAAGGCGCGCTTTTCGGGGGGACGGCCTACATGTTCAACGGCTGCGCCATGGTGTGGCTCGAATATGAGATGTGGGTTACTGTCAGCGCCTTTTTGCCGTTGCTGCTGTTGTTTCTGGAAAAATTCGTGCGCACCGGGAGATGGAAATTCGTATTCTCCTCAGGCCTTGTTTTCGGGCTGATAATCCTCATGGGGAACCACCAGTTAAACATTTACATATGCCTGTTGCTGGCGTTTTATCTTATGTTCGGCATCTTCAGACATTACAGGGAAAGCGGGTCTCTGAGAGGCGCGGCGGATATCTTTTCCGGCTTTGCAGTTGCCGGAGCTTTGGGCCTGCTGATCGGCGCTGTTGAGCTGTTCCCTTTTGCGGAGCTGGTGTCCCAGAGCAGCCGCGCTGTCAGGGACATGGGATTCAGGCAACTCTTTGAAGAGACGGCAAGGATGCCTTTCCGTTACTTCATAACTCTCCTGTTCCCTGACTTTTTCGGGAGCCCTTTGCTGCCCGGCAATTGTATCCCCCATGCCGACACTCAGCGATATATGAACTATAACGAACTTTCGCTCTATATGGGGATTCCCGTGATCTTTGCCGTCGCACTCTGTCTGGCGGGACGCAAAAACAGTTTCCAGCGCTTTTATATCTTCCTGAGTGTTCTTGCGGTTGCAATCATATGCGGCACCTTTGTGTATTATCCCTTTTACAAACTTGTGCCCGGAATGGGCAAAATGAATCCTACGCGGATCATTTTCCTGCTCGTATTTTCCGGGTCGGTATTGTCGGCATACGGAATAAGAGCGGTCGAAGATCTGTCCGGGCGGCGGAAACATATGGTTGCCGCTGTCTTTTTTATGCTTTTCATCTTTATGATATTTATCGGAATAACGGGTGGAAAAAGCGGCGTAACCGCATGGTTCAATCAGGAGCAATTCAAGCCGCTGAAACTTGAGTGGCTGGGCGACTATTATGCAATGATGCGGCTGAGGGCTCCTGCTTCTCCGGTTATTTACCGGCCTCTTGTCTTTGGGGCATTGTCTCTGGGACTGTTCCTGATCCTGGTATATTCCGGGAATAAAAAAAGCAGCCGGGCGGCATTTGGGCTGATCCTCCTGCTTCTGAGTTATGAACTTATCTCCTTTGGCAGGGGCTATAACACTTTAGTAAACCCGGATAGGATATATCCGAAGACGCCTTCAATTGAGTTTCTGCTGAAACAGCCCGGTCTGTTCAGGGTGGCGCAGGATTCTCAAAAAGGGTTGTCCCCCGATACGCTTGCCCCCTTTGAAATCGAGGAGGCAGGAGGTTACGGCAGCATCTATCCGAAACGAGTCAATTTGCTGATGTCGTATATCGGGGCAGGTGAAGAAGTCTTTGGCGGCAAGGCGTTGGACAGATGGGTAACGATCTCGAACTTTTCTTCTCCCTTGCTGGACTTATTGAATGTCGGATATGTCCTTACCTCTCCTTACTACAATATGAACGACCCGAGGTATAAGCTGGTATTTCGTGAAGACCTGTCTGTCTATGAAAACACGACAGTTATGCCGAGGACGTTTGCGGTGGGCAGATATGTGGTAAGAAACAGCGCTGAGGAGGTCCTCAGATATATGGGATCGCCGGCCTTTGACATGAGGGGAGAGGTTGTTTTGGAGGAAACGCCAAAGGAAGAGCTTGCGGGTTCGGTCAACCGGACATTGCCGCAAAAGCCTGCGAGGCAGAGTGTAACTGTAGAGCGATATTCGCCGGATGAAATGCAGATCCGCGCCTTCATGCCGGAAAGCGGCTGGCTGGTTCTGACGGATACGTATTATCCGGGCTGGGAGGCAAGGGTGAACGGGAGGGAGAGCAGGATCTATCGCGCTGACTGCAACTTCAGGGCGGTAGAACTTCCGCCGGGCAACAACAGCGTAGTCTTTATGTACCGGCCGTTTTCTATCCGCATTGGACTCGCCCTTACTGTGACGGCGGCCTTATTGGCGGCGTTCGGGCTGCTGATAAGCTTGCTGCGGGAAAGGACTGCGGCCCGAGGTCGTCAGACATGAAAGACCTGACGAAAGCTCAGGGCATGAGGGTCTGCAGCTGGCTGTTGCCTTACGGAGTTTTGTTTGCGACAGCCTTTGCGCTTTATTTTAAAACCACGGGCTACGGCTTTCTTCCGTCCTGGGACGATAACGTTTATGTGCTGGACAATGCCTATGTGCGCGGCATTTCCCTCCAGAATATATGGGGAGCGGCAACAACGGTTTTCGCGGGCAATTATGCGCCGCTGCAGATTCTGAGCTACGCAATCGACTTCTCGATATGGGGACTCGAACCAAAAGGATATCATTTAACAAACATCATACTTCACGCTTTGAACGCTTGCGCTTTATATGCGGTAGTTTCAAATATATCCGGCAGGAAAGACCTTGCTTTTATCGCTTCGCTGCTTTTTTCCGCGTTCCCCCTCAATGTGGAAAACGTCGCATGGATATCCGAAAGGAAATCGCTGCTCGCGACATTTTTCTTCCTGATTTCAATAATTTATTATATCGACTTCAGAAAAAAAGGAAGTTTGTGGGCGCACAACGCTGCTGCAATATCGTTTGCTTTAGCTGTTTTTTCCAAAACATCGGTGGTTATCCTGCCGCTTCTCCTCGCCGCCTATGAGTTTTATTATATGCGGGATGAACGCAAATGGAGGCCACTTCTGCCTTTTGTTTATATAGCCGCAGTCGGGGCGATTATTCAGGTGTGGGCGCACACGACCGACCGGGTCATTGGGGGAGATATAATTTCTCCCTTGTTTCTTGCGGATACGGTCTATCCCACGATGCTGCCGGTTTTTTGGAAATACGTCCGGCTGGTCTTATGGCCAATGGACCTTTCCGCCTATTACGACGCCGCAGTATATCATTCGTTTTTCACTCCGGTTGTGTTTCTCTCTCTGGCTGCCTTGATATTGGCGGCTGTAGCGGTCTTTAGTAAGGGAGGCGCTCAAGTCCGCTTCTGGTTCATCTGGTTCTGGGCATGTCTGCTGCCTGTTTCAAATATAATACCTATACCGGTCTATTTTGCCGACCGCTATATGTACATGCCTGCGGTCGCATTTTTTGTGCTGGTTGCCTCAGTCCTCACTAAGGCGGCTGCGGCGTCGGGATCCGGTATGGCGATAAAAAAAGCCGGTTACTACGTTGTTGTTTCCGCGCTGGTGTTTTCCTATGCTGTGTTGACGTATAACCGGATCGATGTCTGGAAAGACGACCTCGCCCTATGGAGCGACACTGTAAGGAAATCCCCCAGGCAGTACAGGGTTCACATGAACCTGGGGTTTGCATATGAGATGCAGCGTAATTTCAGCGCTGCGGAGAAAGAATATGTGGTTGCCGTTGCCCTGTGCCCTTTCAGCAAAGATGAGCCGGTCAACAAAAAAATGCTGGAGTCTCGGCTGGAGAGGGTCCGGACAAAGATGCGCATCAGCAAAGAGTTGAATATTAACTATCAATGAAACGGATGATCGACGAAAAAACAAATTTAACCGTTTGTGTGCATATTAAATGTTTATCATATAGATGAAACTCTTTGATCCCTATTTGACCGCCGCAGGTAAAACTCGACGACCTCTTTATATGCCGCTGATAACGGTTTTATTAACGGCCTCGGTGTTTCTTATTGCCTTGAGCAGGATTCAGGATACGGATGCCTGGTTGCATCTAAGCCTGGGCAGGCTAATCTGGCAGCTCAAGGCCTTCCCGGCTCGGGAGATGTTTACGTACCCAACATTTGACCAGCCCTTTTCCTACACGTCATGGCTCTTTGGGCTGATCAGTTATATGATACACCGGTTTTTCGGCGTATACGGCCTGGAACTGTTCAAGGCTTCCGCTGTTGCGACCGCTTTTTTTCTGATGTTCAGGGATTCCGTAAGACCTTACCTGAACTATGTTGTCCCTGCATTTGTGCTTTCGGCGACCGTCGTTATTCTGCAGTTCCGCTTCGTGTTGCGGCCGGAAATACTTATGATGGGTTATATATCGTTTAGTATATTCAGTCTGAATGCCTATATGTATGAAGACAGAAAATATGTCTATGCCCTGCCTCTCGTCCACCTGCTGTGGGCAAATACGCATTCCAGCATCAACCTCATGTTTGTCCCCTTTGGCGCGTTCATACTGGGAGGAGCGGCCCAAATATATATTGGTAAAAAGGGTGTCGGCGACCCGGCCTCCGTATCCAGACGCAAGGTGGCCGTCATCGGGGCTCTCTTTGTTATTTCTCTTGCAGCTTCATTGCTGAACCCAAACTCCTTTCACCAGTACCTCTATGCGGGCAAAGTCCTGGCAGCGGATTGGTATAAAAAGGTAACTGTTGAGCTGCATCCTCCTGTCGGGGCCGATAGGACGATGCTTTTTGTAATTGTGGGGCTGATAATATCCTCTTTTGTTCTCAATGCAAAAAGAATTTCGTTTATCCATCTGCTGCTTGTCCTCCCATTTCTTTATCTGCCCTTTCTGGCGGACAGGTTTATTGTCCTCATAGGCGTGATCGGCGGGCCTGTGCTGGCCAGAAATATCTCGGGCTTTATTGAATCGCGGAGGGTTGGGCTGTTATCCAGGAAAAAAGCGATTGTAATCATGACCCTTGTCTGGATAGTCCTGTACTGTTCACTGACACTTGCCAAAGCAGGTCCCTTCGGGCGCGGGGGAGGCGCATTCGGATTCGGGTTCGACTACTCCATGGTACCCCGGGGAGCTGTTGAATACCTTGATAGCAGAGGGATTTACGACAAGGTCATGAACGAGTTCTCGGATGGGCAATACATTATCTGGACCGGATATCCCCGGAGAACCGTATTTATTGACGGCCGGGGCGCCCTGCCGGAGGAACTGCTTTACAAGTCGATGACATTCAGGTTTTCAAACGCTGTGCTTGACGATCTGTATAACAGGTTCGGATTCGAGACTATAGTCATGCCCTATGCCCGGGACGCCATCTACGGAGGAAAGCATAAGTTCCATTTTATGCATCCACAGTGGGCGCTGGTTTACTGGGACGACACCTCAATGGTCTTTTTGAAACGGGGCGGCCGGTATGAAAATGTTGTCGGGAGTGATGAATACAAATTCGCAACCCCGGACATATCGCTTTATTCCTTCATCGGCGGGCTGGAGGAACACCGTGACGACATCGCAGAGCAGCGTCTGGCGGAAGAGTTGAAACGGAATATCCGGGAAACAGATTCGTCGCTTGCGCGTACCTTCCTCGGCAGCCTGTACGCGAAAAGGGAGCGGGGCCGTGAAGCAGTCGAGTCCTTCTCCGGAATACGCCGTTACGCGTACCCTACACATCGTTATATAGTAAACATACTTGCCGGTCAGGCATATGAACAGCTCGGCAACCTCTCCGAAGCGCTTTGGCAGTATGATGAGGCCCTCGGCATGCAACCCGACACCGTAACCCTGCTCAGAACCGCTGACCTGTATCTTCGGATGAACAGGCCTGAAAAGGCCGTGGAAGCCTGCAGGAAGGCCTTGCAGCTCAACTCCGGAACAGCAGAGGCATATCCCCTGCTGATCAGGTCCTATCAAAAGTTGGGTTTGACAAAAGAAGCTGCCGGGGCCTTGAGCGAGTTTCAGTCGCTGCAGGGCAGGGCCGGGAAAACGACTCATTGATCATGGGTGATGGGAGCTGATTCGCTGCAAGCACAGACAGCAATAAGATCCCGGCCGAAGACCACCTCTGGAGAGGTTTCTTCCCGGAACCCGGGAAGCCGAAGATTAAGCCGGCATTAATGCCGGGCATTTCTGTTTTGGTGAAAAAAGGACATTTCGGTTTGGCTTGGCCGAACTGCACGTTTTATTGACAAAGACCGTCTGCTTTGATAATTATATAAATATAGTTTCCCACTTTTAAGGAGAGCCCTGTATGACACTATCCAAAAAGCTTGTTGCGTATATGTCCCTTTCAACCGGGATCGGTTTTATTGCGCTGCTTAGCTTTTTATGCGCCGGTCAATCTGCGCTGGCTGAGGACATAAACTGTCTCTTATGCCACGAACAGCTTTCAAAAGAAAAAGTCGTTCATGCGGCGCTGCAGATGGGATGTCCCACCTGCCATACTGGAATAAACGCCGCTGACGTACCTCACAAGAAGACAAACAATGTCGAAAAGGGTCTGTCTTCCGCGCAGCCTGATTTGTGCTTCGGCTGCCACGATAAAGCAAAATTTCAGAAAAAGACTGTTCACGCCGCCGTGGCTATGGGCTGCACAGGCTGTCACAATCCTCATTCGTCAAAGAACGCAAAACTCCTGGTTTCGGAAATGCCGGACTTGTGTTTCAACTGTCATGATAAAAAATTATTTATGGGCAAGAAGAACATACATCCGCCTGTGATGGGCGGCATGTGCACGGGCTGTCACAACCCGCATGCCTCGGACGCGCCTAAGCTGCTTTTATCCGAGCCGCCGGCCTTGTGTTATAACTGTCACGATAAATCAAAGTTTACAGGCAAACAGGTGCATGCCCCCATAGGCGCAGGCATGTGTACGAGTTGTCACTCTCCCCATCAGTCCGACAACGAAAAACTCCTGATCGGTACGGCTCCTGACCTGTGTTACAACTGCCATGATAAGGCTGCTTTCAGCAACAAGAATGTTCACGCGCCTGTGGCGGGAGGCATGTGTCTGGGCTGTCACAAACCGCATGCCGCTGCTGAGCCGTACCTGCTTAAGAACGACGCGGTCAGATTGTGCCTTGAGTGTCATCCGGCGATAAAGACTACGCCCCATGCCATAGCTGGATTCGGCGGCGACGGTCATCCCCTGGGATATCTGCAGAAAAAGAAAAAACCTCTTGAGGATCCCTCCCGACCGGGAAAACGGTTCTATTGTGGAAGTTGTCACAATCCGCATAGCACTGATACCCCGAAACTGTTCAGGTTCGAGGCGAAGTCGGGCATGGCGCTGTGCGGTAATTGCCATAAATTTTAGCAGTGAGGTAAATCAAATATGTATAAGGGGAATGTCTTGAATTTTAGAAAAAACCTTCTGATTGTATTCGCCGCGGCGGCGCTGTTATCTGTTGTTTCAGGCTGCGCAACCACTGAAAAGAGCTCCTGGGACCCATTTCAGCTTGTATTTCCGGTTCCTCCTGAAAAACCGAGGATTAAATATGTGGGTTCTCTGAGCACAGAGAAGGATGTTATGTCCGATACGGGCAGTGGTATTACTCAAACCCTTTTCGGAGCAGACAGTGGTGAAGGGCTGAGGAAGCCCTTTGGAGTGACTACCGACGAGGATGGAAGGGTATATGTCTCCGATATCGGCAGGGTGCTGATATTCGATAAGGCCGCTAAAAGACTTTCCATTATCGGGCAAAACCATCCGGTAATCAACCTTGTAAGGCCTGCAGGGATATTTTACGACAGAAAAAACAGCCTTCTCTATGTTGCTGATCCGGGGCTTGACAGGGTGCTGGTATACGGCAAGGATGGAAGGTTAGTACTCGAGCTGGGACGCAACGGCGAACTTAAAGATCCCGGGGCTGTTGTTGTTGATTCCGCCAGAAACAAGGTGTATGTGACCAATACAAAACTCCACGACGTAAGCGTGTTTGATACAAAGGGCGGTTTTATTAAAAATATTGGGGAAAGGGGCAAAGAGCCGGGTTATTTTAATTTCCCTACTCAACTTGCCATAGACGGCTCCGGCAATATCTACGTTGTCGACGCCGGCAATTTCAGGATACAGGTAATCGATCCCGACGGGAAATATAAGATGTCCCTTGGCGCCGGAGTAGGCATGTCTCAGGGGTATTTTGCCAGACCGCGGGCCGTCGCAGTCTCTGCGGAGGGGTATGCTTTTGTTGTGGACAGCACTTTTGAAGGCGTGACCACATTCGACAAACTCGGCAGACTCCTGCTTGTCTGGGGCAAAGGCGGAATTGAGAGGGGGCTGCTGCGCGTGCCCTCCGGCATACATATTGACGAAAAAGGGCAGATATATATAGTCAGCCAGTGGAACGCCCGTGTAGATATATTTCAGCTCATAACGTATCCGGAAGACAAAGAGCTGCTTGAGCCCACGCAGAAAAATTGAGGATCAGTCCTTTTGGCGGATCCTCCGGTCCATCATCTCAAGCCGTTCCCCTGGGACAGGGTTCAGCGGGGCGATCCCGGCCGCCTTTTCATACATTTCTTTTGCTTCTGTAAATTTTCCGCCGGCCAGGAGCAGATCTCCTTTGGCAATATACGGAGGGATTTTTTTGGGAACAGCAGCTATCAATCTGTCGCATACTCTGATAAGGTCGTTAAGAAAGCGGCTCTTGGGAACGGCAAAGTTATTTATTGCCTGATGGTTTTCCTTCGAATTTTTAACAAATATCATCGAATTTAAATCGTAGAATACCGGCACCCAATCTTTATCTGTTACCAGAGCATCGACAAGCCGGACCATCTTTCCCGATCTCTGGAACAGAGGTATGACCACAAACTTTATATCGTAGTTGTCAAGCGCCGCTTTCCAGAAAGGCACGCCCGAGACGTCCGCCCGGTTTGCCGCAGAAATCAGCTGCGCTTGGGCTACTATGTCGGGATAAAGTCCCCTGCCGTCGGCGAATACCTTTCTTTCAGGTCCTAATCTCCAAATAAGATATCCCCCCCAGTCGTAGAAATTGAACATATTGCCGCGCAGATCGTTCTTTGCGATGAAGTCGGAAGCCTTTTCAGGGAAATAGTAGGTGTTGACCCAGTTGCCCGAGGCCATATTGCCGACGTTTGCGGCTTTGTTCACGGCGAACAATACCGTAATAAGCATGGCTGCTGCAAATATGAGGCGCCGCGTGTGCTTCAGCATGCGGCCGCGGGAAAGCGACCTCCCGATAAACGGCAGCGCGGCTATCATGAAAAAAGGGATATACCGCATCTGCATGAACGATATGAGGCCTGTCCCGGCCAAAAGCAGTACCTCTGAAATGTCCTGTTTCTTAAGGTCGGCTGCAACGCCCCCGACGGCGAGGAGGAGGAGAGACCAGTATAAAACAATGCCGTATCCGGCGTATGTCCTGAAAATATGGACTGATGATTGATACTCGATGATGTCTTTGGGCGCGCCTCCGGATATCATTGCTGCCGCGTAATAGGAGTTGGGGTTTGCGAGCGAAAAAACAATGCCGAGAAGGGCTGCCGCTACCAGCCTTGCATAGACCGGCTTTTCAGGCGGCCCCAAAGAGGGATGAATGAACTTTATTCCCTCTGATGCCGCATACAGAAGGAGCGCTCCCTGGCCGAGAACATATCCGCCGTGCATGTTCGACCACAGCAGCATGACAACGGCTACGGCAAAGAAGACTGCCGTAGAACTGTTGCCCGACCTTATTTTTTCCATAAGGGATAAAAGAACGGCAAAGGCAATAAAGGAAAAGACCTGGGGCCTGTCCATAGGATACAGTTCAAGGAGCGCGGTCAGGAAAACTGCAATCAGGCCTGCATAGACAAGATTGTCTCCGTGTTTCCGTTTCAGCATTATACAGGCGAGCGCGCCTGTCAGGACAAACCTCAAAAAAACAATGCCTCGCAGACCACAGACCAGGTCGATGAGGTGATATGTTACCTGTGCAAGCCAGTATGCCGTCAATGTGAAGTGCGCGCCTGCGCTTAATTGGGCCGGAGATGTAAAGGAAAACGGATCCTGCTGAGGCAGGGCCGTGTGCCGCCATATCCATTCTCCTGTTTTTAAGTGCCAAAAAAAGTCAGGGTCCGAAATAGAATCCAGGAGAGGCAGTGATAAACATGCCGCGCCCGCAGCTGCGAGGAAGTATATAAAAACTCTACCCGCTTTTTGCTTTTCCATCAGTCATTATAACCGAATCGAACTGCCGTGAGTGATGTCTTTGCGCATGTAAAAGCGCCCTGGCTGTCGGCGCGTTTCCCCGGTTTAAACGATCTAATGTATAATGTTTTATCCGGGACGCTGATTGTCCCGGAGCTGCGGAGATGTCTGATTACCCGGAAATACACAGGAATTAGCCCGACTGTCCATGACTAAAGCGCCTAATGAGATAAACAATAAAGTGAACAACAGGATTCCCCCGATCTTCATTACGGCGCTTTTTCTTGCGTCGGTCTTTGTCCTGTCGGTTTTCCGTACTACAGAGACGGACCTTTGGATGCATCTGAACCTGGGCAAACTGATCTGGGAACTGAAAGGACTCCCTTCGAAAGAAATCTTCGTATTTTCTTCCGGCGAGACCCCCTTTTTTTATACGTCATGGCTTTTTGCGGTGCCCTATTACCTGATATATTCCGCTTTCGGCGTGCCGGCTGTAACCCTTCTTAAAGCTGCGGTAATTGTTCTCGCATTTTATATAATGCTCAGAGACTCACTCGGGGGAAGCCGCGCTGTTTTTGTACCGGTCTTTGTCCTGTCTCTGGCTGCGATTGTTTCACGCTACCGGTTTGTCGAAAGGCCTGAGACCTTTGCCATGGTTTTTATTGCCTTTACGGTGTTCGCGGTCAACGCTTATATAAACGGGGGTCGCAGATATATATACGCAGTCCCGTTTGTAGACCTTTTGTGGGCAAATATGCATTCAAGCGTTATCCTGACCTTCGTGATTTTTGCGGCCTACATCTCAGGAGGCATGCTCCAGTCCGCCCTGTCACGAAGGGGCCTGTCTTTTCCTGATACCCCTTCGAACCATCAGCTGAAAACCATGTCTGTTGTCTTTGCCGCAGCCGCAGCGGCAACTCTCATAAACCCGAACTTCACGGACCAGTACCTGTACGGCTGGCGCATCATGAGCAACCCATGGTGGAAGATCAGGGTTATCGAGTTCCGCACGCCTACCTGGGAGACGGACAAGGCACTCTACTTTTATAGCGCCCTTTTGGCTTCCTCCTTCATAGTCAACAGAAAGAAGATATCCCTTATTTCCGTGCTGGTTGCGCTGCCATTTGCGCTGCTGGGACTGTACGGGAGGAGGTTCCTCGTTCCTCTGTGTATGGCTACAGGAGCCGCGGCTGCAAAGAATTTTGCATCCGCCGTTGCCGGAGGATACTTCAATATCCCGCGTATGAAACGTCTGTCTGTAATCGCCATGACATTTTGGCTTGTCGGTTACCCGGGGCTTTTTTATGCCCAGGGCTCGCCTTTGTTCGACCGCGCCAGGATATTCGGACTCGGGGCCAATGAGGACTACATTCCCGAGAAGGCACTGACCTACATGGACGAACGCGGGATATACGGAAAGGTGATGAATTCGTTTCAATGGGGCGGATATATAGCGCTGAGGGATTTCCCGCGCAGGACTGTTTTTGTTGACCCGAGGGGTAATATACCCGACGAATTGCTTGATGTTTCGGATATGGCGGGGTATGTCCACTTTGTCGTTGACGATTTGGAAAAGAAATTCGGTTTCGAGTCTGTCTTGTGGAGTTACAGCATGCTGCCGAGGCAGTCCGCAGGCGGCGCCCCGGGCTTTATTCCAGGCAATATCCTGTCCGATCATCAGGGCTGGGCTCTGGTTTACTGGGATGATGTCTCTCTTTTGTATTTGAAGAGAGGGGGGAGGTTCGACGAGACCATAAAAAGGGATGAATACCGCTATATAAGGCCGGAATACGGGCCTGACGGCGTCAGGGCTCGCATGAAAGATGAGGATTACAGAGCGAACGTTGTCGCTGAATTGCAGCGCAACATAGCACAGACGGGCTCTGAGAAGGCTTACGCGCTGCTCGGGGCTGCATACAATGAGCTAAGGCAATACGACCTCGCTGAAAAAGCCTTTCTCTCGGCCCTGAAAAAACCGGGAGAATATGCGCTCAGTGCTTACAATGGGCTTGCCGAGGCCTGTCAGAAGACAGGCAGGACCGACGAATCCATCTCGTATTTCAAGAAGTCTCTGGCGCTGAAAAGCGATCCTGTCGTCCTTTATAAACAAGGGATGAATTACCTTGCAAAAGGAGAAAAAAAGACGGCCCTTAAATTTATCGAGGAATCAGCGGCATTGAATCCCGATCTGTATTTTGCATACCCTGTGCTGATCGGCCTTTATCGTGAAGAGGGAGCGGCCGGAAAGGCTGAAAGCGCTGCCGGCAGTTATCAAAAGGCGCTTGTCCTTAAAGAGGCGGGGGAATACTCTGCCAGGGCGTCGATCGAGCTTTCGCGCCGGCGGTATAATGAGGCGGCCGCAATGTTTGAGAAGGCCTTTGAATTGGCGCCCTCAAAGCCCGTGTATCTAAGCAGGGTCGGAGATGCATATTATGAGCAGGGCCAATTGGAAAAGGCGTATGCCAGTCAACTGCGGGCTCTTCAGTTAGACCCTTCCATGCCGTCGGCATGTCTGGGCCTTGCGAGGATATATGAAAAAAAGGGCGAGCTTCGCGAAGCAAAAAAATATTACGGTAAATTTATTTCGCTGGATCCTGAGGGCGTTGACTCACATTTTGTTATCAAAAAAATCAGGGTTCTGGACGAAAAGCTCAAGGGGCGGTCTTGAGGTGGGTATTTTCACACTATGACTTGCGAGAAATCACCTTGTGTCCGGACTTTGTTGTGAATCCCCTGAAAGGTAATCGCCATAACTATTTTGAATATATTACTTTTTAAATCAATGAGTTTAACCCTTCGTGGGTTAGATGTTACGCCCCGCTATTTAGGCAGGCATAAAGTTTGCAGGCTATATAGTTGATGTTTAGGGCAAATCCTAGAGATGCTCAATTCTATAAAAGAAGGAGGTGAAAAATTAATGAAGAGAACCTTATTTTTAGTAGTTGTAATGCTTCTGATGGCAGGTTTGGCTTTTGCAGGTATTTCCACTTCAAAGCATAACCTCGCAAGTTCAAGCACCGCAAGTATCAAATCCAACACTGTAGACGAAATCTGCGTTTTTTGCCATACTCCTCACGGAGCGGGCACAGCAATGACAGATGCTCCTCTATGGAACAGGAACAGCCCATCAGTTACCTGGACTGCTTACACCAGCACGACCATGAACGCTACCGCTACCACAGGCAGCGCCATTTCACAGGCTTGTCTCGGCTGTCATGACGGTAACCTGGGTAATGACTCGATGTACAACGGTCCTGGTTCAGGCAACGCCAACGCAACAGTGGGTTACGCAGCAGCAACTTTTGCTAGCATTGCAAACCTGAACGACGGCGTCAGCCTCAAGAACGACCATCCTATCGGAGTGAACATGGGAGCGGGTCAGGATGATCCTGACATTTATACCTCTCCGACGAACACAAAGATTCGTTTGTTCGGTTCAGCAAAGAACACCGTTGAATGTCCTAGCTGTCATTTTGTTCATGACAACACAATCCCGCCGTTCCTCGCGATGAACAACGCAAAGTCGGCTATGTGTTTGGCTTGTCATAACAAATAATCTCCTTTTATAATTATGGAGAACGATTAGGGGGTGAGAAATCACCCCCTTTTTTTATTTTGAGCGCAAAAATTGCCCCAGTGGGTGTTGATGAATGAATCAGGCCGAAAAGACAAAGTTTGCTGTCCCTCTTCTTATATCCCTGATGCTGGCGGTCTTTTTCCTGCTGTCCACAAACCCTGTTATTGAGGGAGATGTCTTTTGGCATGTAAAAACCGGGGAGTGGATCGTAAAGCACCTTTCTATCCCCGACTCGGACATCTTTACTTACACCTCAGCGCAACCCGTCCATGACAGCCCCGGCCGTGATTGGTACTACGTAGTACTGAAGCAGTATTGGTTGAGCCAACCGGTGTTTTATTTTGTATACAAGCTATTTGGCATAGCAGGGATAGCGTTGTTCAGGGCTCTAATAATAACGTCGATATTATATATCCTTTATGCGTGGATGAAGCGGCATGGAGTAGGGTTTGGGGTGTTGTCCTCATTTCTGTTTCTGATCGGCATTCAAATGAGGTACCAGGGGGACAGGCCCCATTATTTTTCTTTTCTGTTCTTTGCGCTCACCCTGATCCTGATCGAAGACCTTGTGGACGGATTTAGCGCGAAAACAGCGGAAAGGGCGGGGTGCGCCGCGTCCCGGGAGCGGGCATCGGGTTTTGCCTGCCCTGTCCCTCCCCTTCTTCTTCCCCTGTTAATGACCTTATGGGCGAATATGCACGGCGGCTATGTCATGGGTTCTGCGCTTATCGCAGTATATGTTGCCGGAGATCTGATAAAACGGGTCGTGAATGGTCTGAAACGTATTACGCCGGTGAGTGATCTTCCTGTGCGCTTCCACATAATCTGCCTGACTTCAATTGCTGCTACATTCGTCAATCCCCTTACTTACAGGGTATATGCAAGGGTATTCAGCATGGTGAAAGATGTCAAAACAAACGATGTTTTGCTCGACTACATATCTCCTGTAACAGCTTTCCTGACTCGCGGCGATTACAAGCCCGCCTACTGGATTCTTATTATATTGACTTTTGTTATTATCTGCATCAGGGCACGGAAAATGCGCATCTCCAGAGTGCTCGCGCTCAGCATCTTTGCCGGCGAATCGCTCCTGATGCAGAGAAATATAGCTTTCTTTGTGCTGCTTATGCCCCTTGTGGCTGTTGAGGTCAACGGGCTGGCCGGCAAGCGTCTGAAAAACGCGCTGTTTCCGGCGGCAGCCTGCCTGGCTGCGCTCTGCTCGTTATTATATGTTCAGTTTGCCGGCAAAGGGGTCATGAATTTTTCGCTTGAGAAGATATACCCTGTCAACGCGGTGGAGTTTATCAAAGAAACAAGGCCGGAAGGTAACCTCTTTAATTTTGTCGACTGGGGCGGCTATCTCATACTATATATGCCGGAATATCCGGTTTTTTGCGACGGCAGGCGTATTTCAACGGACATCGAGTCTGTGCAGTACAGCGTTCTTAGTGGCTCGAATGAAATGATTGCGGGGAAGCCTCTTTGGAGGGCATACCTCGATGCCTACAAAGTCGACATAGTCCTTGTGCCTGCCGTTACGCCCATATTCCATGAATTTGTCCCTCTTGTGAAGGAATTGTATCGCGATAAGGACTTCGCTCTGGTGTACTCCGACAGTTTGTCCCTCGTATACCTTAGAAAGAGCCGGAATGAGGGAATTATTGAAAGATTTGATCTTCCCAAGAGACTTTCATTGGTCAGGGCCGTCAATATTCTTGGCAGCTATGATGAAAAGGCCAATTCCGGAATAATAAGCGAACTGAATGTATTGGCGGCAGGCAGGGAATCCGGCAATTAACGGGTTTCATATGAGCTTTAATATTACAGAATATCCTTTTATCTCCGTTTTTTCCTGACTCCGGTATTGTAGCTATTATCATCTTATTTTAAATAATAAATCAGCCGGCACAGTATTTGATTGCAGTATACGAAGGGCTTAGCGCCTTTTTTATTTTGTCTGCGATAAAGGTGGCTCATATGAGCTTAATTCAAAGGCTTATCTTATCACCGCTGCCTGCGAATGATATTGGTAAAAGTGTGACTTTTGCCACAAGTGTGCGTCATATAGCACATCAGCTGGAGTAATACGGTAAATAGAGGAGGTTTCAGGATGAAGGGAGATTTGGTTTATTGGGTAAGGGAGGGCAGAGGCAGATTAAAAAGCATAAAGCTCACTGTGTGCGCCGATACGGATACGGACGTTATTAATAATCAGGGATTGAGTGAACTCAGGAGGCAGAGGATAAGGAGACTGATGGAGCAGGCAAAAGAACAGGGGGCTAAACTTTCATATAAAGATCTCAGTCTTATTCTGCTGACTTCAAAAGCCACTCTGAAGAGAGATATAAGGACGACCAGATAAACCGTATAATGGAATTCGGGAAGATCGAATATATCTGCGTCACGCAGAAACAGGGCAGACAGACGGTAACGCCCCTAAACCTCACTCTCATAGGGCATGCTGATGAGGATGTGTTTGTTAAAAAGGGCGTTAGAGAGCTCAGACATGTGAGAATAGTGAGACTTACCCAGGAGGCCGAGACACAGGGATGTCTGCTTGGATATGACGACCTTTCAGCGCTGCTGCTGACATCTGTGGCAACCCTTAAAAGGGATATCTGCTATCTCGAATCCCACAATAGAACTGTTCATTTAAGAGGCAGACGAAAGAAACGAAGCGCAAAAGAAACAGCAAGCGGCGGCCTTTTGGGGTCTGCGGGGCTGGCAGGTTGAGGAAAGAGGCGTTCAGGAAAACCGCGATGATCAATCACACAACCGGGATAAGGGAAAGAGGCCGCGTGACGAAGAGTGCTACGCAAGCGCTTCTGCTGCTTCTGGTGATCTTATGCCATTTTGTATATATAGAGGAGGCAGAGGCCGGGCGCGGGACAAACTTGTCCAACAGGTATGTGCTTTCCGGGGTTGCCACGCTTGAATACGATGCTTTCAGGTTTCCTGCTGTGGGCTCTGCGACGCCTTCCGGTTCTGCTTTCAACCAGAGTTACAGCCTTGGGCTTACAGGCCCTATAATCGATTCCAGACTTGCGTATTTCGGCATAAATACGACTTATACGAGTCATACTACAAATTCCGGAGCATTCAACGGCGATGCGGAACCCTCTTACAGCATGTCAGAGCTTGGAGTGCATCTGATTCTCTTTAACAATCTCTCCGGCCTCAAGAACCCAAAATATCGGTTCCTGCTATATCTGCCGAGGCCCATACTGATAAATTATTCGAGAAACGCCAGGGACGGTTCAATGAAATTTATCGTAACGCGTTATGGTCTCAGCACGAGTTATTACCTGCCTTTTTATATGCAGTTTTTTTCGGGCGGAAAGATCATAAGCCTGGTAAGCCCTGCCGAGGTTGCCGCAAGGTTAAGGCAGCTTAGGCAGCTTGAGGCAAGGGAGAAAGACGAGGATGACGACGACGAGGGCGGCAATGCCGGGAGCAATGCTGATAAGACAAACAGCGGCAACAGCGGCAACGCCGAAGGCAACGGCAACGGCGGCAACGGCAGGAACAGCGACAATGAAAATTCCGCTGCAGGCCGCAAAAAACAGAAACGAGGCAGGGAAAACTCCGGCGCTGAGGCTGTAGGCAAGACATTCATACCGTTTCCGTCACTGTATTTCGATGTCGACAGACTGTTGTATACCGACGGCGCAAACACTTTTGACTCTATATCCCTTGACCTGAGAGCCCGGATCCTTTCCCCAGGCTATAGGTATGGATTGGGTTATTCATTTTCCTCAAGTTCTGATGTCTCTGGAAAAGGCGGCAGAAGTTTGGATAGGACTCTTACCTTTGACTCTGAAAATTACATTCGCTCTTTCAAATTGACAAACTATCTGAGCTATGATGTCAGGGACGAAGTATCTTACCTTAACGCAAATTCAAACGCCTACAGGCTGGTTGAATTATCTCAGAACAGCTCTTACAGCATGATGCTCGACGGCACTTACAACTCCAACTCCAATGAGACTCAGGATACGTATAGGGTGGCTGCAACCAGCGCTTACACCACAAGATATGTGCCCAAGTCGATTCCTGCTGTTGAATCGCTGTCAACCATCGGGGCAACCGTCAACTTTGCAAAAACATCCGAAATCAGTTCGAACACCGCCAACCTTGGCACATCGCTTGAGAGATCGCAGTCTGACGCATTTAACAACGCGAGAAATTCAAACTATTCCATGTTTTTAGGCGAATCAGTAAGTTACAGAGGATTAAAGGGTTTTAATATATCGGCGCAGGCTAATATGAATATCTCGGAAATCGGTGTGCCGTTCGGCGCACGGTTTCAGGTTGCGACCGAGTCCTGGAGGGGTCTGGCATTGATAGGCGCTTACTCCTTTGAGAGGGGAAACGATGGGCGGACGGTACAGGGCGTGGATCTGGGAACCAGCGGGGCACTGAGACTAAATCCGTATGTAACTCTTAACGCGCAGCTGAAACATACAGAGGCGACCGCTTTCGACGGGCGGAGTTCTTCCAATAGGGCCGATCTGGGGCTGAACGGGGCATATGACATACACAGGATCAGCCTGCGAGCCTATGCGTCAAGGAGCAAGGGCCCGGAAGAGAATGCCGTTGTAACCGATACGCGCGGGATAGGGTTGCTTTATACTGCCAGGATCAGGAGAGATACCAATATTTCCGTTCAATGGTCCTATGACGATAGCCCCACCGCAGGCAGCGTGAGCACTGATTTCCTGGCGCGTTTGAACTGGTTCTACGGCAGGGTATCGGTTGACGTCGAATACGAATTGAGAAAAATCAAGGAGCAGGCAGATTTTCCGGTCGCAGTGACTCAGAGGCTTTTTCTTAGAGTAAGCCGGTCTTTCAGAAAGTTATTATAGATTGCGGGCACAAGAAACCAACCAGAATTAATGAAGGAGAGAAATCGATGAACAGGAAAAAAACCGGTAGATCCTTACCTGGGTGCATTGTCGCCGGTATGGTTGTTTTGTCAATTATGGTCCCGGCGATTTCGGGATACGCCGAAGGGGGCAAGACCGGAAGCGGGCTTGCTGCAAGGGTCAACGGGACTGCTATTACTGAAAAACAGCTTCAGAGCGCAATAGATGATTATCTGCCCGGCGCTTATTACCACGGCAACATAACGCCTGAAAAAAGGGCGGTTCTCAGGCCCAAGGCCCTGGAAGATCTGATAGAGAAGGAGCTGTATTTGCAGGAGGCGAAGAAGATCGGTCTTACGGTAAACAAAGACGACCTGAAGGCGGAACTGAAAAAAATAAGGGACAGATTTAGTTCCGACCGGGAATTCCAAAAAGCGCTGAAGGACAGTGGGTTAACCGCAGAGGGACTGGAAGAGACGGTCGGAAACAACCTGCTGGTTAATCGCTTTATAGATGAGCAAATAACCAGGAAATCAGTGGTGACTGAAGAATATCTGAAAGATTATTATGAAAAAAATATTAAGAGTTTTGTTATGCCCGATGCCTACAGGATAAGGCATATTGTTATAAAGGTGCCGCCGGATGCGGAAAGGGAAGAGCGCGCAAAACTTAAGAAGCAGGCTGAAGAATTATTGGCCAGGGCGAAAAAAGGGGAGGATTTTGGGGAACTTGCATATAAATATTCCATGGATGACTGGAGGGTGAAGTATGGAGATTTGGGACTCGTCCACAAGGGAAGACTCGACCCGGATCTTGAGAATGCCGCCCTTGGTCTTGAAGTCGGAAGTATAAGCGATGTTGTTGCGACCATATACGGTTATCACATTGTGAAACTGGAAGAGAGGGTGCCGGGGAAGCAGCTAAGTTTTGAGGAAGTCAGGGACAGGATAAAAAAACAGGCTGAAGCCAGCCGCAGGAGTGAAATAGAGGCGGACGTTATTAAAAGGCTCAAGGAAAAAGCTGCGATTGAACTATATTAAATTTACGATTGTTTGTTTCTTGTCGGCGGTCTTTGCAACAGCATGTGCGCCGGTTTACAAGGCTCAAATTGATATGACCGGATCGGGAGGCATCGTATGGCCCGGTCTGCCTGAAACCCCGCGAATAAAATACCTCTGGAGCCTGCATACGGTAGGCGCTTCCGGCGGTTCCGACGATCGGGGCTATGCGGATATCCTTGCAGGCAATACGGCCGGAGATATCCCGGACGCTCAAACGTGGAACACTCTTCAAAGACCTCAGGCAATATATGTTGATGACAGGAGATATTATATCGCCGACCCGGGGGCTGCAAGGGTTACCGTAATCGACAGAAAGACCATGGACGTGATGCAATTAACCGACGCCGGCGGAGTCGGGCTCGAATTTCCAATCGGTATTGTGGCCGATTCATCCGGCAGGATATATGTGTCCGATCCGGAGATGAAGAAGGTGACTGTCTATTCGGAAGACGGGAAATTTCTCTTTAATTTTGAGGGAGAGATGGAAAGACCGACCGGTCTCGCAATCAACCGCCGTACCGGGACCATCTATATTACGGACACACTGGCGCATGTTGTATATATGTACGGGCCTGACGGTAAAAGGATTCGAAGCATAGGGAAGAGAGGAGACGGCAACGCTGAGTTCAATTATCCGTCCCATGTTTGTACAGACAGCAAAGGCAGGCTCTATGTAACTGATTTTTTGAATTTCAGAATCCAGGTGTTTTCGCCTGAGGGCGATTTTCTGAATAAATTCGGTCGGGTCGGGGACAGTTTTGACGCTTTTGACAAACCCAAAGGGGTGGCTGTTGACTCCGAAGGCCACATATATGTTGTGGATGCCGGGAAAGACATGGTGAAAATATTCAGCGCGGCCGGCGACCTGCTGCTTTACTTCGGGAAAACGGGCCGGCAGATTGGCGATTTTTATCTTCCAACAGGTATATTTATTGACGGCAGTAATGTGATCTACATCGCCGACACGATCAATATGAGAATACAGGCTTTTCAGTTTTTGGGCGGTGGTTAGGCTTATGGAGGTTATGGCATGCAAATAAGGGCGCTGGTCATTGCGATGATGTTTTTTTCTATAGCGGCAAGTCAGGATTGCGTCTTTGCCCAGGGCAACCTGACCGCTCCCAACAGACACAACCTTTCCATAACAGGAGCAGGCACAGTAAAGGCTTCGAGTGAAACACAGATTTGCATTTTTTGTCATACACCCCACGCAGCCCTTACTTCGGGGCCTTTATGGAACCATACGCTGTCGTCTGCGACCTATACGGTGTCGCTTCCTCCCGGTGTCACCGGCAGTCAGCTTTCGACCCCTGAAAACCCGCCTGACGGGGATTCAAAGCTCTGCCTGAGCTGCCACGACGGGACGGTTTCGTCCGGCGACGTACAGAACATCGGCGGCGGGGCCGGGATTATATCAATGGGGGCATCCATGCCCGCCGAGGGCAATGGCTCAAGTAACCTTGGAAGGGATATCCGGGGCCATCATCTGGTGTCTATAGAAGTTAATGCTGATTTGAATCAGGCTAAAAATGCCCAGTGCGGCAGCACCATAACGTTTGGAGTCAAGGGACCGGCCAGCGTGAGCGGACCCGCGATATTAAGAAATACAAGTAATTGCTATCCGCAGCCGGGATGCACAAAAAATCCGACAAACAAGGGTGTCCAGTGCACTTCCTGCCATGACCCTCATTATGACCCTATACCCGGCACAACAAAGTTTATCAGAGGCGCTACAGCAGGACCGGCATCGCAGCCGACATATCCGGCTCCTTCAACATGGGTCTTCGGAGACGACCTCTGCCTTTCATGCCATTGCGATTGTAGCGTTAGCGGGTCATGCCCGCTTTGAATTCATGTGGGAGAAACAGATTCCCGAAAGGGCAAGGGTAAAAGGTTAACCCTTTGAAAGCGAAGAAATTATGAATAAGATAAGCCGTATTATATTGATTGTTTTGGTCGCGCTTTCCTGCCTGTGTCCAATTGCGGCGCCTGCCGCAAGCTTGCAGGCGACTCACCTGGACAAGTCAAAAAATCCGGCCGGTTGCGCAGGCTGTCACAAGGGACACGGCAAGAGGGGCACCGCCATGCTTAGAACGGTTCGAAAGGAGGAGTGCGTCGTTTGCCATGGTCTTCCCGGCGCCAAACCTGTCGGCCCCCGGATGGACTTATACTCGGTCTTCAAGAAACGTTATAATCATCCGGTCTTCGAAACGTCCCTTTATCATTCGGCAACTGAGTCTCTTCCAGAAAAAAGCCTTTCAGTTCAAAGACATGTAGCGTGCCAGGATTGTCACAATACGCATGTTTCCGACGCTGAGTTTCCGTGGAAGAAAGTCAAAGGCTATTCCCGGACCAGAATGGACAAGAAAGAGGCTGCGGAAGAATACGAGCTTTGTTACAGATGCCACTCGGACAGCGCAAATCTCCCGGCAGGATCGACAAACAAGAGGGAGGAGTTTTCAGTGGGGAACGCATCTTATCATCCCATTGAAGCCTCGGGCAGAAATAAAAGGGTGCCGAGTCTGAGAGCAGGATATGATGTTTCGAGCAAAATAAACTGTTCCGACTGCCATGGCAATAATGATACCTTTGGGGCCAGAGGGCCTCATGGTTCAGATTATGAACATATACTTAAATACCAATACCAGGTGACGGAAGGTATAGAGTCCCAGCAAGGCTATGCGCTTTGCTACAGCTGTCACGACAGGCGCAGTATCCTCGGCAACGAGAGTTTTCAGAGGCACAAGGAGCATATAGTCTATTATCATGTGCCCTGTTCAGCGTGCCATACTCCCCACGGCACTCCAATGAACCAGCATCTCATACAATTCAGTAATAGATTTGTGTACGCAACCCCTATGGCGTCATATGTGCTCTCGAATATCGGAAAGCCTTTATGTTATCTTAAATGCCATGTCGCAGGCCGGGATGTTATGCACGACAATGTGTTTTATTTGAAGAAAAAATGGCGCTGACCCGGCATTGTTAACTCATGAAATTAGGGAGCCGTGAATCCAGTGAGCCGGCATTGGCATACCTATTGCAATTAGTATCTAAAGAGGAGTATATAAAATGCTGCTTAAAACGATATTAAGGTGCAGAATATGATCAGAAGGAAAGGATTATTGAACATTTTGTCAAATTTCGTTGCGGTGTTATTTAACTCAGTTGGTGCGCGATATGCCTCATTAGTAAGAGAGAGAGGCGCGTATGAGTTATCCTTTGACAACGCAACGTTCGGATCAATAAAACATAATTATGAAAGTAATTCCTATGAAAAACAGGAGAGGAGGATCATTTATGAATAGATTGACGGGGGACAAGGGATTTATCCCGATATTATCATTGGTTTTGGCCGTGCTGTTCCTCCTTCCCCACATGGCCCTTGGAGCTACAGCGCCGGAAGCGGTAAAGATCCTGACTCTCTCCGGTCTGAGCACCCCGGGGATTATAGCTGCCGACGGCTACGGCAACATTTATGTTGCCGATACCTATAGCAATGTTGTCAAAAGTTATAATTCCAGAGGCGTCCAGACTGGAACTATAAAGCCGTCCAATAAAGTTTCAGCTCTGGCCGTATCCCCCGATAACCTTTTATACGCCGGCGAGGTTAGAAACCACAGCACCGAAGGCTTAATAGAGGTATTCAACCATGACGGCAGCCTCATCAGAACAATCAACCATGACGTGACCCAGCCCGGAGCAATGGCGTTTCTCAGCACAGGGGAAATGTACTTTGTTTCAGGATGCTCTGTTAAGAAATTCGATAGCGGTCTGAATAATATCACGCTTCAGTTTGGCGGTAATACGGGCGCACAGGGATCAATGGTTGCCCCGTCCGCCATAGCTATCAAAGAAGCAACAGACGCTTCGACCGGAAAACTCGATACTCTGAAGAGCGAAATTTACGTGCTTGATTACGGCTTTATTACAGCCAAGGATAAAGCCTATGGCGCGAGCAACATCGTATGGAGAGTGCAGGTATTTGCCCTTGACGGCACATATCTCAGGGCTTTTTCCAACTATTCCTTCGCGGTAGAAGGCTCCATTGGGTCGGCATCCGGTATGGCGCTCGACAATCAGGGACGAGTATATGTATCCGATAATATCCAGAACATAATTGCTGTTTACGACAGCAACGGCAATCCGATTACAACAATGTCGCCGGTGATAAATCCCGTCAATCTGTACTTTACCAATGACAGGCTTTATGTGGTTTCGAAGAAAAGCGCAGTATCCAGCAAGGTCGGTTCCGCCGAAGTTTACGGCATTGACTCGTTCGCTTCCATTTCAGCAAATCCCCTAAGTCTCTCTTATGCATATCAAAACGGGGCGGCTGCTCAGACTCGCTCCCTGGTAATATCAAATACCGGAAGCGGCGCACTGTCCTGGCAGGCCGCATTTACCTCCGCGCAGGGGCAGTGGCTGACTATCTCAGACGGCAGCGGACAGGTTGCCGGAAAATCAGACCAGACGATTACAGCGACTATAAATGAAAAGACGGCATCCTCACTGGCGATCGGAACTTACACCGGCAATATACAGCTGCTGTCCAACGGCGGCACCGAAAACATATCGGTAAAGCTTGATGTTGTCGGCGCCCCGGTGTTGGCCGTAACGCCGCCGCAGTTTAACAAGAGCAAGACGCTCGGAACCGCAGTCGATCCGTTGAATGTAGCAATAACCATAACAAACGACAGTTCCGGAACACTGACGTGGCTTGGCACTCCCACTGTTGACTGGCTAAGTATTAAAGCGGTAACAAGCGCCGGCTCACAGGAAAACAATCTTACTTCATCGACTACATCTTCACAGATTACTGTAAGCGCGGACCCCGCTAAAACAGTGAATATGGCCCCCGGCGTATATACCGGCACAATTGTTATTACAGCCGACGGCGCCGTGGGAAGCCCGGCAACGATTACCGTTACTCTTGTAGTGATTGAATCCAACAAAATAAATGTCACGACGAATACACCGGACGCATCTTTTACAATAACCGGCCCCGAGGCATTTACAGCCGCCGGCACAGGACAGAACTATACTGCGGCGGGTCTCAAGCCGGGAGATTATACAATAGTCTATGCTCCCATTAAAGGCTTTAAGATCCCGGCTTCCGAAACACAGAATCTGGTATCAGGCGAACTCAATTTTGCAGGCGAATATATTGATCTCAGAAAGCAGGTTAATATAATCGCAAGCAACGGCGGATGCATAGCGGGCAGGGCCGACTGCGGCGAAGTTATCGTATTTACGGCAAAAGGCGCTGCTGTTAAGAGCATTGCGGCATTTGCGGGAGTACACGGCGTCAACACTGCGACGGGCGATATTGACGGTGACGGTTCCGCCGATATAATCGTGTCGTCGGACAACGCGATCATGGATTCTGCCGGGGCGGTTGCCTCCGGCGGAATGTCGAAAAAAGCGGCTATTGTGAAGGGCTTTGACGCCGACGGTATCGCGATAAGCGGCGCGGCCTTTAAGGCTATGACCTCCGCAAGATCAGGTGTAACGGTTGCCTCCGGCGATTTCGACGGTGACGGGATAGACGAGATAGTCACGGGCACGACAAACGGCTCGACAATAATAAAGGTATTTACCTATAATAAGGGCTCAGTTGCGGATTCAGGCATCTATCTGGAGGCTTATCCGGGTAACGGCGGCGGTGTGAATGTTGCCGTAGCCGACCTGGACGGCGACGGAATCGCAGAATTGGTTTCTTCTCCGGTCAAGAACGACGGCGGCCCCGCTGAAATAAAGGTGTTTAAGATCGATACTTCCGCCGGACCGGGCAACTGGAGGGCGGTGCCAATGTATAAATTCGACGGGTGCGGCGGCGCTGCCGTATCAAGACTTGCGTTGGGAGACATTGATGCCGACGGCGCTCCTGAAATCATTGCGGTCTGCACAGTCGAGGATAGCGGATCCGAGATAAGGGAATACAAGGCCTCAGGACAGTTTATAAGGTCGTTTGAAGCCGGAACCAGGGCCGATTCAGTGGCCGCCGGCGATACTAATATGGACGGGACAGCCGAAATAATCCTCGGTGACGCCCCCGGTAGAAAATTGCAGAGCGTCAGGATTCTCGATGCCGAGACGGGCACGACGATCAGGACCTTCAGGGCGTTTACGGAAAGTACGGGCGTAAACGTCTCTGTCGGGAACCTGGGATATTAGGGGGCACACATGAAAAAGACAACAATGATAAGAAACCTGGTCTTAATACTGATACTGCTGGTTCCGGTCTATGCGTCGGCCCTGCAGACGCAACCGCACCACGATACAAACTTTATAGTGTGCGGGTCGTGCCACTGGATATACGTCTCGGGCACAGCGGGAACAACCCCGCCGTGGTACTCCGTCACTCTTCCCAATCCCCAGGACAACACAATAAATAATAAACGATGCTACCGTTGCCACGACAAGGACAATGCGCAGTCCGGAGCGAAGAAGGCTCAGACCCATTCCAAAACCTCCACCGACAGCCCGTACTGGATTACAGAGGGCGGATGGTCACTTCAGTGCACCGACTGTCATGAAGCTCATTTTCAGGATCAATTAAATAATTATGGGTCTGCTACTTATCTTGCGTCAAGCAGCAGTGCTACTATTGTTAATTCGTATAATACGTTTCAGAATACTACACGGCTTACTATCAATCCCGGACTTACAAATGATTACTACGGCTATTATATTTTGCCGGACAAGAATCAGTTCCAAATTTTTTATAAGATTCTGAATTGGTCGAGCGCAAACAATACGCAGGTGGATGTTCGCGGTAAAGTGGATGCAAGCGCTGTTGGTACCGGCGGCTATGCGGTTGTTTACGGAAAGAACATAAAGTCAACAGTCAGATATACGAATCCCGCCGGAAATTACCTTCAACAGCAGGTTAAATTTTTCAGACCCGAAGGCGACAATTCATTCGTCGATAGGAATAATATTGGGACAAGCCTATGTACGACTTGTCACAGTAAAACAAGGCATATGAGAAATGACTACTGGGCGTCGTCGGCTCCTGATCAGTGGCATGCAAGCGTTAATTGGACAAATGGAAAAAGCTGCATGACCAGCAACTGCCACGACACCCATGAAAAAGGCTTCAAACCTTCTTGCGGTTCCTGTCACGGCTATCCGCCCGTTAATACCGCTACCCTGGTTTCGTCAATCGGGAAAACCGGATCTACGACAGCAGGCGCGCATGCAACTCATACTGATTTCGGAATAGTTTGCGATTCATGTCATCATAACAGCGTGGGCGCGGGCGCGACGCACAATGCCGGCGGCATTACTCTCGGTTTCTATTTATTTAACGGCGCTTCACAGGGCGGCGCCTATAACGGCCAGTCCGGAGTTTCTTATAACGTTACAACTACCAGCCCCGCTACCAGCGTTTCCGCCACGGGCGCGAAACAGTGCAGCAACGTATACTGTCATGGCGCTACCATGGCCTTCAAGGGCGGGTCAAACATATCCCCTAACTGGGACTCACCGACGACAGGGGCCTGCGGGACATGTCACGCGGCCACAGCATCGGGCCCATGGGGATCAGTTAATACAGTACCGATTCTCGGTAGCCATGTTAAACACGCCGGGCCGTGGGGCACGGGATTGGGCCTTTCCTGTTCCACCTGTCACCCCCAGGTGACCGACGGCACTCACGTGCAGGGAGTTGTTTCCTGGAAACTGGATGCTTCAGATGCAAGACTGGGCTCGCGCGCAAGATATAACGGATTAATTACAGGCGGCAAGGGCCTGGCGCCAAGCGCATCCTACTCAGCATGTTCCAATATTTATTGTCACAGTTCAGTGCAGGGCGACTGGGGAACGGCGTCGGCTGCAACATATACATCCCCTGTGTGGGGTTCTTCCGGAACAGCGGCCTGCGGCTCTTGTCATGCAACGGCAAGTACTAATCCATGGCTGTCCAGCGGAAGCCACTCAGTGCATTTTGGTATGGCGTACACTGTCTGTAATACATGCCACAACGGCGCGGGCGACGGCACCGCACTTCACGCAAACCATAACATTGATGTAATAGTATCGCCATCCTATGGCGGTTCATATTCTCAGATGGGCGCAACTGCAAATCCGCCCGGAAACGGATACGGGAACTGCTCGGGCGTCAGCTGTCACGGCTCCGGCACTTATCAGTGGGGAGTAGGTAGCGGTTGCGGGCCCTGCCATAAGAAGAACAACACCCTTGCAGGCAAGCACAGCATTCATTACGATTCGGCAACGGATTCCACGTCAAGGACGCCGGCAAACAGCTCAACGACAACGAATTATATATTTGGCTGCGGCGTTTGTCATAACGTAAATCCCACCGGCCAGCATAATACCGGCAGGGTATCTACATTCCAGATGGCAAATGTAATATTCGACGGAACGATAGCAGGCGGAGGAACATATGCTGCCGGCGGCTATATGGGCGTGGACAGCTACGATTGGACAGCGGGCTCGTGCTCTTCCATCTATTGTCATAGTAACGGCAACGGCGGCGCGCCGAATACAACCAGTTTCAACTGGGCTTCAGGCACCGCAAATTGTGCTTCATGTCACAACTACACCGCTGCATCCGGGAATCAGATGGTATCCGGAATGCATACAAAACACACGGCATCGACCTCTTTCGTTACCTGCGACAGGTGCCATTACGACACAACGATGGATGCCGTAACCATAACCGACAAGACCATGCACGTCAACGGGCAAAAGGACGTAGGCGGCGACGCCACATGGGCGCAATCCACAAAAACGTGCTCCAACATGAACTGTCACAGTTCGGTCCAGGGAGACTGGGCATCCATCGACGGCCGGGTCTTCTCGGCGCCTACTTGGACGAGCGCTGCAACAGGCGCATGCGGCACGTGCCACGGCACAGCCTCAACATGGAGTACCACACCTACACTGCTGACCGGAAGTCACTCGAAGCACTTAACCAACGCGTTATTCTGGCAGACAGGCGTAATGGCTTCACCCTGCGACAGGTGTCACAGCGGCGCGGGGACGGGTACAGTGCTGCATGTCGACGATAATATAGACGTTGTAATTGACGCGTCTATCGGCGGTAGTTACCTCAATCAGGGCGCGGGCAATAACCCTCCTGGAACCGCTTATGGTTCATGCTCAGGGATAGCCTGTCACGCGTCGGGTGTGTGGGGCAGTTCGGGTTCGGTTGGTGGAGGTTGTACAATGTGCCACAAGGCGAATAATACCTTGGCCGGCAAACATTCCATCCATTACGATTGGGCCACAGCTCCGACAGATAGAGGGTATGCTAACAACTCAACGGTCAATAAATACGTATTCGATTGCGGAATATGCCATGTTAACCCAACACCGCCTCACAAGACCTTATCACAGGCGGTCGTTACCTTTTATACTACGTTTACAGACGCCGGCACATACACGCCGGGCGGAACGGCTTTCAGCGATAGCTATGATTACACGAACGGCACATGTTCGGCTGTATACTGCCATAGCGATGCCAACGGAAATACCAGGACAGTAGCCAACTGGGCGACAACTACTCAGGCCCTCGGCTGCACAGGCTGTCATAATTATGATGCGGCCTCGGGCACCTGGATGACCTCAGGCATGCATACCAAGCATGTTAAGGGTTATTCATACGATTGTTCGAACTGCCATAGCGTAACCGCGCTTTGGGGCTCGGTCATTGACAAGACGAAGCACGTCAACAAGAGCAAAGATGTGGCATACACCAACTGGAATTCACTTGGACAGTGGGATGGCGGGCTGAAGTCCTGTTCAACTACCTACTGTCATTCTAACGGCGCGGGCACGGCGGTTACACCCACATGGACCAGCGCTGCCACAGGCGGATGTGGAAAATGCCACGGCGCGGACAATGTCTCCACGCCTTCATCTTCAGCGCACACGAAACACGTAGGCACGGCGGCAGGCTATAAATTCTCATGCTCGCAGTGTCACAATGGTACAGTAGCGGCCACAGCGGACTCATCCGTAGTGCCTTCGATTAAGTCAACAACGCTTCATGTCGACAAAGCGGTTGAGATCGAGTTCGGCAACGAATGGAATACGGGCGGAGCATGGGCGACAGCGACAAAGACATGTTCTACTCTTTATTGCCACAGCGCAGGAACATCGGTAGCGACAGGCGACGTGCCTGCAGGCAGCATAACCTGGACAGGCTCCGTAACCTGCGTAAGCTGTCACGGCAGCGATCCCGGCAACCTCGGAAACGGCGCGCCGTGGTACACAAACGGTTTGCCCAAGGCAAACACCCATAGCAAGCATTCGACGGATTGTTCAAAGTGTCATTATGCGACAACAACGAACGGATCGACGATTACTTCTGCTGCAAACCATACAAACGGGCAGTACGATCTGGTTCAAAAACCCAATATAACGACGTTTACCTACAGCTATTCGCCGAGTGGAGGCAGTTGCAGCGATATTTCCTGCCACTTTAGCGGAGGCGCGTCGTGGGGCGGAATTATAGCGTGCGGAGGCTGTCACGGATTGCCTTCGGCTACCAATAAGCATACTGTGCATACGGACGGCGGACATGCGTCATACGGCGACGACACAAATTGGTCTACCGTAGCCATTTATAGATATAACTGCGGCACATGCCACCCTCTGGATTCTGTGAACCACGCCAACAGCTTGACAAATATCGAGCTGTGGAATACCAGCGCCGCAGGCATGAAGAAATACACTACGAGCGCCTCATGGTATACGCCGGCGGGCGGGTCTGCCAAATGCGGCAACGTTTACTGTCACGGCGACGGCAACGGGTCATGGAAATCCACGGGCTTCACATGGGGAACCGGAACCGCGAGCTGTACGTCATGCCACAACTACACAGCAGCCTCCGGCAGCCAGATGGTCTCCGGAATGCACACGAAGCATACTGCGGCAACATCATCTTTCAGCTGCGACAAATGCCATGATGCAACAACGACCGACGGTGTAACAATATCCGACAGGTCGAAACACGCCAACGGGGTAAGGAATATCGCATACGATGCTCTGAACGCAGGCGGAACCTGGACATCCGCAGCCAGGTCGTGCGGCAATCTGTATTGTCACAGTTCGGTGCAGGGTGACTGGGCGTCCGCAGCAGGCGCTATACACTCAGCACCTACATGGGGCGACGCAAGCACAGGCGGATGCGGCACCTGCCACGGCAAGGCCGATACCTGGAGCACAGTTACGCTGCTTACCGGCAGCCACAGCAAACATCTGACAAACCCCAGGCTTTGGACCACATCAGCGACCATGGATTCAGCGTGCGACAGATGTCATAGCGGCTTAGGATCGGGTACGTCTCTGCATGTAAACAATAATATTGATGTTGTACTCGATGCGTCGGTTGGCGGAACTTACAGCCAGTGGGGCACTACCGGCAAGAACCCGGCGGGCAATGGATACGGATCCTGCTCCGGCATATCGTGCCACGCCTCCGTTACATGGGGCACTTCCAACGCGCTTGGTTGCACAGCCTGTCACAAGGCCAATAATGCATTGGCCGGCAAGCACGGTTTGCATTACAATTCGGCTGCCGCGCCTACGAGCCTTACATTCGCAAACAGTTCAACCGTCGGCGCTCATGTGTATGATTGCGGAATATGTCATGTAAACACGACGCCGCCGCACAAGACCCTGAATACCGCGGTCGTGACCTTCTACACAACATTTACAGACGCAGGCACATACTCGCAGGGCGGGACTGTATATAACGACAGTTATGATTACACGAACGGGACATGTTCTGCCGTATACTGCCACGGCGACGGAAACGGCAACACCGTGACAGTATCAAACTGGGCGACAACTACTCAGGCGCTCGGCTGCACAGGCTGCCATAACTACGACACAGCTTCCACCAAATGGATGACCTCAGGCATGCACACCAGGCATGTTAACGGATATTCGTACGATTGCTCGTATTGCCATAGCGCTACAGCGGTATGGGGATCGATTAAAGACAGGACGAAGCACGTTAACAAGAGCAAGGATGTGGCATACACCAACTGGAATTCAACCGGTCAGTGGACTGCAGGGACGAAGTCCTGCTCATCCACATACTGCCATTCAAACGGAACCGGCACAATGGTTTCAGCCACATGGACCAGCGCTGCCACAGGCGGATGCGGAAAATGTCATGGCGCAGACAACACCACAACACCTTCATCTTCGGCCCACGCGAAGCATGTAGGAACCGCGGCAGGATATCAGTACTCATGTTCGCAGTGTCATAATGCCACTGTAACGGCTACTGCGGATTCGACGGTTGTGCCTTCGATCAAGTCAACGACGCTCCATGTAGACAAGGCGGCACAGGTCGAGTTCGGCAATTCCTGGAACACGGGCGGAGCATGGTCGTCAGCGACAAAGACCTGTTCTTCAACCTATTGCCACAGCACTGGTACATCTGTAGCGACGGGCGCGGCGCCGACAGGCAGCCTGACCTGGACAACAACAGCAAACTGCATCAGATGTCACGGCAACGAGCCCGGCAACCTTGCAAACGGTGCGCCGTGGTACACAAGCGGTTCGCCCAAGGCGAATACCCATCGCAAACATTCGGCCGACTGCTCGAATTGTCACTATGCAACTACAACAAACGGCACGGCGATAACTACACCGGCCAATCATGCGAACAAGCAGTATAACCTGACTCAGAAACCGGGTATAACCACGTTCAGCTACAACTTCTCGACAAGCGGCGGCAGCTGCAGCAATATCTCCTGTCACTTCAACGGGACGGCCACCTGGGGCGGAACAGTGGCCTGTGGAAACTGCCACACAATTCCGCCGGTAACCAACAAGCATACAGTGCATACGGACGGCGGACATGCTGCCTACGGCGACGACACAAACTGGTCGACCGTGGCCATATACAGGTTTAACTGCGGTACATGTCATCCGCTGAGTTCCGCTAACCATGCCAACGGCACTACAAATATCGAGCTTTGGAATACCGCCGCCACGGGCATGAAGAAATACACTACGAGCGCTTCATGGTATACGCCCGCGAGCGGCTCTGCTAAGTGCGGAAACGTATACTGTCACGGCGACGGCAACGGCTCGTGGAAATCGAGCGCCCTCACATGGGGCACCGGAACCGCAAGCTGTACGTCATGCCACAACTACACGGCAGCGTCCGGCAGCCAGATGGTCTCCGGAATGCACACAAAGCATACGGCCGCGACATCGACGTTCAGCTGCGACAAGTGCCATGATGCAACAACGACCGACGGTGTAACCATATCCGACAGGTCGAAGCATGCAAACGGCGTGCGGAACATCGCATACGACAACTGGAATACGCTCGGAACATGGACATCCTCTTCCAGGTCTTGCAATAACCTGTACTGTCACAGCTCCGTGCAGGGTGACTGGGCGTCGCTTGGCGGCGTAGTATACTCAACTCCTACATGGAGCGACGCAAGCACCGGCGCATGCGGCACCTGCCACGGCAAGGCAGGAGATACCTGGAATACGGTCTCTACTCTTGATACAGGAAGCCATGCCAATCACCTGGCGAACCAGCTGTTCTGGCAGTCGTCCGGCAGCATGACCTCACCGTGCGACAGGTGTCACAGCGGCGCAGGCACAGGCACAGCGCTTCATGTGAACAGGAATATCGATGTTGTGCTCAACGCCTCTATCGGCGGCAGTTACCTCAATCAGGGCGCCGGCAACAATCCTCCCGGTACCACATACGGTTCCTGCGCCAGCGTATCCTGTCACGGCGCCGATACGCCTGTATGGGGCAGCCCGGGCAGCACCAGTGGCTGCACGCTGTGTCACAAGGCGAATAATTCTCTGGCAGGTAAACATGCGGTACATTTCGACTGGGTGACCAGTGTTAATGCCCGCTACTACATAAACAGTTCAACCGCCACTAATTACAAGTTTGAGTGCGGCATATGTCACGCCGACACCAGCCAGCACAAGAACCTGACTAAGGCGGTAGTTTCCTTCTACACCGCTTACACGAACTCGGGCTCTTATACAACCGGCGGATCATCGTTTATGGACAACTTTACCTGGACGAACGGCACGTGTTCAGCTGTCTACTGTCACAGCGACGGCAACGGCAACACCCGGACAGTGGCAGACTGGGCAACCACCACTCAGGCCCTCGGCTGTACGGGTTGTCATAACTACAATGCCAACTCAGGCGTGTGGATGACTTCGGGCAGTCATACAAAGCATGTCAAGAACTACTCATATGAATGTGCAAAGTGTCATACGGCTACCGTCAACGCCTGGGGTACAATCGTTGACAAGTCCAAGCATGTTAACAGGGCTGAGGATATTGCATTCGACGGCTGGAACAGTCTGGCGTCCTGGACATCCTCCGGTAAGTCATGTTCGGCAACCTACTGCCATAGCGACGGTGTGTCTGTTGCCCTGCCGTGGACGACTTCGTATCCTTCCTCGGTTGCAACATGGAGCACATCAACAACATGTAACAGCTGTCACGGCAAGGAGGCCGGCAACAACGGCACAGGCAAGCCGCATTATGCGAACGGCTCGCCTAAGGCTAATACTCACGACAAGCATTCGGACAATTGTTCGCTCTGCCATTCTGCTACGGTATGGACGACGTTCGATGTGACTTCACAGTGGTATTCGTCGTCGATCTCAAGCACCTCCAACCATGCCAACAAGGTATACAATGTCGGCCAGAAGGCGGGATACACAACATTTGCCTACTGGTATACAACACCTTCTGCAGGCAGGATCAGCGGTTGCAGCAATATCTCCTGTCACTTTAACAACAGCGCAACCTACGGAGCGAGTCTGGTTTGCACAGACTGCCACGTGTCTCTGTCAGGGGCTCATAATTCACATGTAGGCAGCTCCGCCGGCTGGTACACCTATGGCGATACTGCAAACAATTCCACGACAACGGAGCACAAGTTCAGCTGCGGCAACTGCCATCCGATCAGCAGCTCAATGCATGGAAACGGCGCGCTGGATATGGAGCTTTACAATGCGGCAGCAGCCGGATTGAAGGCGAACAATCCTGCCACAGCCTGGACGACATTCAGCGGAAACAACAGGCGTTGCGGAAACATCTACTGCCACAGCAACGGCGCAGACCCGATGAACATGGCCTATGCTGTTACACCGGCCTGGGGCACGGTAATGGGTGAGAACAAGTGCGGTCAGTGTCACGACAACCCGCCGCAGTTCAGTCCTGTTACAGTGTCGGGCAGGGCAACATCCGGTTCGTCAAACGGTCTGGGCGATGCCTCAAGCGGTTGGGGCACGCTTAACTGGGCCGGCGCTACCATCAGGATTACCGACGGAACGGGCGCAGGCAGTACGAACCTCATCGTGTCGAACAGCGCCACCTGGCTGACGCTTAACGCGGCCTGGACGACAATGCCGGACAGCACCAGCGATTACAAGATATTTATGGGTCAGTCGCACTATGTCGCAGGCAGCCTGATGGGCGGCGAGGGCGGTCACCTGGTCGGTATTCATGCGGACAATATCTATAACAACAGAAGCGGTCTGGCGCAGCCCGGCAAGTGGGGAACCAACAGCCACGGCAACTCCGCGTACTCGACAACCATTACCTGCTACATCTGCCACAGCGGAGAGGTGAGCTGGACTACGATCGACACTTATTCGCTTTCCAACAGGGGAAGCAGCGGGTTTAAGTGCACCAACACCAATTGTCACAGCGCGGGCTCTGAAACTCCGCTCAGAAACGGCGTGATAACGAACAAGTCGCTGCATGTCAACGGCGCCAGAGACGTCAGCATCGCCAACGGCCTTATAATCAAGTCGAAGGCCCAGATCAGATCCGGATCGGTTCCCGTGATGTGGAACAGAGTAGGCATATACAAAGAGTACGGGTCCTACGACTACACGACCATTATGTCGTCAAACTGGAACCCGGCGACAAAGACTTGTACTACTGCGTGTCATAACAACAACTCAACAACCTGGGGCGAGTCGGACGTATCCTGCATCACTTGCCATAACCAGACGAGATAAGTGAAATATGTTAACGAATGGGAGAAGTGATATGATGAATGCGAATAAGTCTACAGCCCGGAAGTTGAAATCGATAAGGTCTGTCGTTCTATTCTTGCTGGCCGTGGCGGGCCTGACCCTATTGGGCGGGCCCCTCGGTCCGCACGGGGCGGAGGCGGCCGTATCCATGAGGGCCATATCCGCGCTGGCCACAGCCACGACCGGTAACATTACGGTCGCGGCGCCGGGAGGCACCGGCGCGAATAGGATCGTTGCCAATGACATACTTATTTTGGTGGTGACTACCAGGAATACGACCGCTGTTACTCTCCCCAGCGGTTTTACCCAGATACAGGCAACTAACACCAGCACCAGTAATATGCGTATGACATCGGCATGGAAACGGGCGGTTAATCCCGCAGACACTCAGGGGACCAGCTATGTTGTAACCCACACAGGCACGGTATCCAAGACCGCTTATATGGCGAGCTTTAGCGGCGTAATTACTACAGGCAGCCCGATCAATGTATCTTCAACTCTGGCGAGCGGGGCGTCCAACACGGTCACAGGCACCGCTACAAGTCCGACGGTTGCCGGGACAATGCTCCTGTTTTCAGGGTCGCAGGCATATGCCGGCAAGACTTTTAACATAGGTACCGCCAATAATACAAATCCCGCATATACGGATACTACAGTTACGCCTCCAAGCGGCGGACCCGGCCGGGCCATAACAGGCACTATGGGCACTACCGCAAACGGCGTAACAACGTTTATGTACTTCGGCTCCAAAACCAATACGGGCACAACCAATAACAGGACAGCTACAACGACAGGCACCACAGCAAGAGGCCTTGGTCAGTTGATAGCCCTGACTCCGGATCCGGCTGCGTCGACATTGACTCTTGCTACGGGGACCGACCCTGCTGCAACAACGGTGGGCCCGGGCGTAACTACCACGGTAGATTCGTTCACAGTACAAGTTGACGCCGGGACCGATACCATAACTACTCTGCCCGTCGTCTTGTCCGGGTCGGGGAGTTCTCTCGCAAGCATATCAATATGGAACTCCACCAATACGGTGCAATACTATACGACCATTAATACCCCTACCGACGGCACGGTGAATTTTACCGGCGGCACAGGAATCCCGGTCACCGCCTCGGCCGTGTCGTTTAATGTGCGCATGACCACGAAGACAGCCGTTGCCATGCCGGCGCCGCAGGACCAGACGTATGGAATCACTGCGTATGTGGACAGAGCCGGCATAGTAGCAACGGCAGGCACAAAGCTGGGCTCAGACAGCAGCAACACGATTACTGTCGATAATCAGTCGCCCAATAATCCCGGCAGCTTCGCAGGCGCGCCGGACAGCACACACATTACTTTGACCTGGACCGATCCGACCGGCCCCACGTTTAACAACACGATGATTATTCGCAATCAGTGGTATTGCGCCCTTTCAACTACTACCGATTGTATTACAGACAACGACTGCGGAGGCAGCGGTCCATGCGTTAAAACTCCCCCGGTTGAGTTTGACAGCACCATTCCAACTGAGGGGCTTACCTACATCGCAGGGAACACCGTAGGCAGCGGAATCGGAAGAGGCAAGGTTATTTATAGTTATGACGGATCACCCACGCCGGGCACATACGACGACACAAGCCTTTTTAACGGCATAGGATACAGCTATAAGATATTTGCGCGAGATTCCTACAATAACTATTCAACCGGCGTAAAGATAGGCCCGATCGTTCCGATGTCGCCGTGCGTGCGTGTTGCGCCTACTGTAATTCTGGCGCCGGACAAGCAGACAATTACCACTGACGGAGGGTTTGTGCAGTACGCGGTGTCCATTACCAATAACGACAGCAACTGCACTGATTCCACTTTTAATATTGCGGTCACATACAACGAAGACCCAGCGAGTTTTTCCACATCCCTGGACAGGTCCTCAGTGACTCTCGCTTCCGGCGGAGGCAGTGTGAATGCGTACATGACGGTTACCGCTGCGCTCGGTCTTAAATCGGGGAACACGCACACACATGTAACCGTGACGGATTCGCCGAACCACAGCGATGTTACGACAGCGGATGTTCTGACAACCATTGCAAGACTTTCTCCCAAATTGCACAACTCTCTTAATACCGGCGCTGACCCTGCCGGCGGGGTTATATCCAATAAGTGGGTCGCCTACGGCGGTTGGGGCATTGCCGGCGCAAAATACGGGGAATTCGACTGTAACACCTGTCACAAGCCCGGAACAGGCAATATAAAGAACATCAAAGATTACATAACTGCGCCCGACCCGGCAAACGGGCAATTCCCCGGAGAAATCAGCGGGAACCCTGTTATAGTCCGGTCTGTCAAGAGAATGTACGACTTTTATAACATGGGCTGGGATTCCGACGCCCATACGACCTCACAAAGGGTATGCGAATATTGCCACTCGCAAAACAAATTCCACAACTATAACGCAACGTGGAACTCTGGAAACGGCGGCACTCTCGATCATAATAACGACGAAGACTGTATGAAGTGCCACAGTCACGACACAGCTTTTAACGCTCTTTCAAGACCCTGCACCGATTGCCACGGCTATCCGCCTCCGCCTCTTGCATTTTTCGGCGAGAATGTTCCTACAAAGTCGCCCACAGTCGGCCAGCACGCGGAACATATCAATAACCTCGTTATTCTCGGCGGCGGCAAAGTTGAAGGCTTTACAACAACGGCGAGGACCTTTACTGCATGTAATACCTGCCATTACAATGCAACCGCAACGAAATACAATGATAACCATAATGTAACTATGGGATTCTGGATATACAAGGGTAAGGGCATGGACGGCGAAGGATTCAGGGGCGGCGTATACGACGGCTGGACTTCGGTCAGTTACGACTCCTCGGACCCATGGACAACCGGAAATCCCTATTATACGACTGTTATGAACACGGCCTCCAATCCGGCCGACTACACGATGAAATGCAGTAATGTGTACTGTCACGGCGGCACCATGCCGGACAACGGCGGAGAAGCTACGTTCGCCTTATGGGCGCAACAGGCCAGCACGCAGTGTAAAACATGCCACGGCGCTACGTCCGATGATCCGCCGCGCAGAGGAGAGCACGAGAGACATACGAGTTATCTGTATAATAATCAGCCATGTAAGGACTGCCATAACGGATACTGGTGGGGCACTACAATTCCCTCTAATACCCCTACGCACGTAGATGGAGAGATAAATTTCGGCTGGGATACCGGCCAGAGCTATATCAGCAACTCGGCAGTATATACCCCAGGCCCCGACGACGCGGCTCGCGGCAAGGTAGCCATTGTCGCCGGCACGCCCGGCAACAGTCTGCTGCAGCCCAATAAAGTACCCTATGTGAAAACATACGGGACCTGTTCTTCTCTTGGAAACTGCCACCCCGGAGGTTCTCCTGTGTGGGGCACCGGATCGCTGACCGCAAGCTGCGATACCTGTCATGCAAGCAACGGGGCCGGCACATGGCCGACGCATAATTACACCGGCTCCCACGGGGGCAGCGCGGGCGGCAAGCACGTTTCGAAATATCTGCTGGCCTGCGAGCAGTGTCACGCGAAGTTTAATTCCAGCAACAGGACCAGCCATGCCAAAGGCTTTGTGAACCCGAACCAGGCTGCGGAAGTCAAGTTTACGAACCTTACGGGTTCGGCCAAATATAATACGGCCAGAGATAACCCGGCCAACGCAGACACTCTTGTCTACAGGGATGTGTTCACGAATCCGTACGGCTGGCTTTCTATGTCGATGACCCCGACTTATGCGGGCGGAGCCAGCGCGGCCGGGAGTGATCCTATAGATCCGAACTTTAAATATACCAGCGGCCAGTGCAGCAACATATGGTGCCATTCGAATGCGAATCCCCTGAGCAGCTGGAACACGATACGCACAGTCTCCTGGCAGTCGTCAAACAACGCAGGCGGACTTGGCTGTAACGGATGCCATTCAGCACAGGCTGATGCGGCTGCTGGCAGGACCTGGAGTACAGCGCACAACAGGCATACGAACACCTACTCATTCACATGCAGTTATTGCCATAATTCTGTTGTTACAGCCGGCGGCGTAACAACGATCAATAACTATTCGAACCATGCCAACGGCGTCAAAAACGTTGTATTCAGCAGCGCGGCAGGGTCGGGCGGCTTATATACATCGCCGGCCTGCGAAAATACCTATTGCCATTCGGACGGCACGTCGCTGTCAAGCGGGCTCGCGCCGACTCATCTCGACGTCAATTGGGATATCGGCGGCGGAGCGCCCGGCACGGATTGCGACGCGTGCCACGGCGGAATTTCCGGAAACGGCTCAGGCAGACCTGTTTACGGAGAGCCGTGGGCGTCGATTAATCCCGGCAACAAGGCCAATGAGCACTACTCAACTGACGACTCGGTTAAACGGCATCTTGCGTTGGCCTGTCAGGACTGTCACTACGCCAGCGTCCGCACAACGTGGGACACTGTCGGATCTCAGTGGAATATTTCATCAATATGGTTCACGGGCAACGGCTCGAACCACGCAAACGGCGCATACAACATACAGGGGGCTCCTGGCAACATATGGAGTTCGATCAATTATACATATCAGACCGACGGCGGAACCTGCATAGTATATTGTCACAGCAATGTCCAGAGCGCCAACGGCACAGCGGGCCCGTCCGTTTACACGTTGGCCAAGTGGGGCAGTTCCGGAACCGCGGACTGTAATACAACCTGTCATCTTGGCAATAATATGACTTCCGGCGGACACCTGAATCATCTTAGCCGCATGGGCGGCGTCGGCTGCGACCAGTGTCATGCAAACGGAGGCAGCGGCACGGACCAGCATGCCAACGGCGTGATCAAGGTCAACATGAGCCTCGGCGGTTCCTATACTCAGGACGGCACGTCTCCGGGTTCAAACGGCTATGGTCAGTGCAGCAACATCGCCTGCCACGGTTCAACCGCGATAGGAAACCCAACATGGGGCGGCGCAGTGGGCTGTCAGGATTGTCATATGACAACCGGTCCTGACGTAGATGATTTCTGGGCTACCTTCTGGGGCAACGGAACGGTTTCAATGCGCAACCAGGGACAGTGGCTGACTTCCGGCCACGGCAGGACTTCCGGCACTTATGCCTCGGGCAACCCTGCCGCCAATTTTGTCGACTGGGGCAGCAACGGCGGACCTTCTTACGCTAGCGCCTGCGAATACTGCCACGACAAGACAGCGGGTCATCGCGATACAGCCGACATGAATAACCTGTTCAGACTCAAGAACATAAGCGACGGTCTATGGAATACCTGGGGACTTAACGGCAATTGCCAGGCATGCCATGCAACCGGCGCATCAGGCGTAGATATAGGTCTTGGTGTGAAGACGGCAACCAGGACGATCGATTCGACTCATTACGACCTGAAACATTCCGATTCAGGAACGGCGACAGCCGGCGGCAGCGCAACATTGACCGATTCATCAAAGACCTGGCAGACCAGCCAGTGGAACTTTGCGCTTGTTTCAATAACAGGCGGCAGAGGCGTCGGGCAGTCGAAGATGATTTCGACCAACCTTCCCACTGTACTGACAGTAGCGTCAAGTTGGGTAACTTCGCCGGATGCTACCAGCTTATACTCAATTGTCAAGGGTAATTATGCAGACTCCGGCACGGCAACCGCCGGCGGAGCCTCCAGCGTTACCGACGGCAGTAAGGCATGGGCTGCAAATCAGTGGCAAAATGCCAGCGTACTTATCACTTCGGGTATGGGCGAAAGCCAGTCGAGGACTATTTTGTCGAATAGCGGCACTGTCCTGACTGTCGGGTCCGCCTGGAGCACAACGCCGGATGCCACCAGCGATTACGCGATACTCTTCGGAAACGGCGGCAAGTTCTGCTGGGATTGTCACGACCCGCACGGCGATACGAATGCGTATATGATTCATAATCAGGTAGCGAAAACTACGGACCTGAATACATCAGTGCCGATCGTCACAGTGCCTGCCACATTTACGGCATGGGGCTCCGGCGTGAACTATGCTCAGAACTGGACAACATCTTCCGGAATATGCAACGTCTGCCATTCAGCTACGAAGCACTACACCGCGACGAGCGGCGACTCACATAACTCCGACAAGAGATGTACCACTTGTCACACGCATACCAGCGCAGGGTCTACAAAGGCTGCGTTTAAGCCTCTGTTGATATGCAACAGCTGTCACGACTACGACACTGAACTTGGCGGCACCTATTGGGGCCAGCTGCCGCAGGCGGTCGAGGGCTACGGCGCGCATGCTAAACACATTGAGCACCTGAAGGTGAGAAACACCGCTACGCTTGATCCAAACAACGACACGTACGGCGTGGGCGCGTTCAATCAGGTTTGCGGCGTGTGTCACAACCAGAACTCGAGTAACCACACAATGGACGGCACCAGCCTTAGGGTCATAGACTTTAACGGCTCGACTACGTATCAGTTCGGCTCAAGCTGGCCGACATATAACGGCTGGGTATCTGTGTCGTCTGCCGTGAGACCTAAAACCTGCTCCAACGTGAGCTGCCATTACAGCAATACGCCTGTATGGTCGGGTTACTAGGACTTAGTGAGAATTATTGTGTATAATTACAAAATAAATATATATAAACAGGCGAGATGAGGTGAGATCAGTATGGGAAGGAAAATAGCTCAAAAAGTAAATTGCATGGACTGGATGGCCAAGACGGGTCTCGTCTTGATCTTCACACTGGCCTTTAGCGTGTTCATGTATCAAGGCTTATACAGACCTGGACAGTCTCAGGCGGCAATAGGCACGGTAACTGCGTGGACATTGGCCGGCACAAGCGGGACAAACAACCATTTGGGCAACGTTACAACCGCTACCCAGCCCGTGACCATAGCGGCCGGGGCGCATCGCGTTTTGATAGTGGCGGTGGCGTATCAGAATAAGCCTGCCAGCGGCAGCACAAATCCCGGATGCGAGGTGAGGTATAACACGCAACTAATGAATTTAGCGACAGCCACCTCAGCGTCACAGAACCACACTTTTTTATTTTATATGGTTGAGCAGGGGAACGCGGCGCAATTTGACGGCACCGCGCATAACCTCCAGACCACCATGACCGGCACTCCGGGCAACGGACAGGTACTGGACGTATACTATACAGTTTTGAGCGGCGTAGATCAGACAAATCCGCTTGGCAGCGCCGCGAACAATACGGCAAACTGGAATTCCATAGGCGGCATTAATGCGTCATTTCTGCCGCTTGGGCACGGTCTGACAATTAACGCCAACGAACAGGCTGTTATCGCTTACAGCGTTGCACAGACAGTCTCCGCAACGATTCCGACCTTGACATTTCCTTCGTATATTTCAGGCACAAACACGGGCGGCTGGGCCACAATACCCGGCCACAGGTCATATGTCGGAGCGTGGAATGCGATACCCGCAACAAATCAGCCGGACAGCTGGGTTACTACTCAAACCAGCGCTCCTGCTAACGTTACTTCCCTCTCCGCCATGAGTATGAGGGCGTGGACCGACCAGTCGCTGATTAGTTCCTGCGGAACCTGTCACGGCTACCCGCCGGTAGACAGCGCGGCGAGACTCGTTTACGGCACTATCGGACAGTTCCGAGGTTCGCACAACAAACATAGCGGTTCTGCTGCGGGCCAGTATGCGTACACATGCGACAAATGCCACCCCGCCTGGACGACGATGGGCCATGAGAGCGGTACTATACAAATGACGTCAATAGGTTACAGCAAGGGCATCAGCTGGAGCCAGACGAATAATCCGACCGCATTCGGCGCATGTTCATCCCTCTATTGTCATAGTCAGGGGGTCGGGGCTACCGGCCAGGCCGGTGACACCCGGTCCCTGTCGACACCGTTGACTACCTTAATATGGGCAACCCAAAGCAGCTCGTGTACTTCATGTCATGCGGCCCCGCCGTCCTATGCGAACTGGGCTGCGACCTGGGGCGCTCCGAAGGCCAACAGCCATTGGGCGACTGCACACAGCCCGTTGTCGTGCAATGTCTGCCACTACTCGGTAACGAGCGACGGAGCGACCATAACAACACCTTCCAATCACGATAACGGAGTGTATAATATAGCCGGTGTCGCGGGCGGATTAAACCAGTCTATGTCTTACACTTATGCCGTTGACGGCGGGAAATGCAACAATTCCTATTGTCACAGCAGCGGACAGGGCCTGGACGGCGCGTCTGCGCCCGTTTACGGCACTCCAGGCTGGGGCAGCAGCGGCTCTGTGATGTACTGGTCGAGTTCCGGTAACTACACATGCTCAAACTCCTGCCATGCCACTGTCTGGAACTCCTCCGGCAGACATCGAGATCATACGGCTCCTGTAGCAGCGGGCGGCTATAATTTGGCATGTTCACTTTGCCATAAGGGCGCGGGCGCATGGTCGACCCTGCATGTGAATTCGCTGATTGATATCGTGTTTGATGCAACAATCGGCGGATCGTACAGCCAGGGTGCTCAGAGCACGCCTCAGAACGGATTCGGGACCTGCGGGAGCATCTACTGTCACAGCGCAGGCAGCAATGTAAACTATCCTTTTACAACGCCGAACACTACGGCGAACTGGTCAACGACGCTTCCGTCGAACTGCACGGGTTGTCATAATAATGATGCAGCCTCGGGTGCTGCGATGGCTAGCGGGTCGCATGCGAAGCATGTTGACACCAGCGGCCTGGATCTTGCGGTGGTGGACTGCAGCAACTGTCATTCTGCAACAGTCAGCGACAGCAGGACGATCACGAACCAGGCAAACCACGCTAACCGCCAGACGAACATACAGTTTAAGGGCTGGAACACACCGGGCACATTCAACGGCGCATCGACGCCGACATGGAGCACCCCCGGACCCGGATACGGAAGCTGCGGCACTATTTATTGTCACAGTTCCGCCCAGGGTATAAATGGAGTATCGGCGCCTACATACGGTTCACCCGTATGGAGCAGCAGCACGTCTGTTACCGCCTGGACGAGCCAGGCCGGCGGGTCGTGCGTTAACACATGTCATAATGCCGCCTGGGGAACTATGCTCAGCTCAGGGAGTCATAACAAGCATTTAAGCAACGGCTATGGCTGCGGCACCTGCCATTACCAGAGGGGCGCATGGTCGACTTATCATGTTAATCATGTAATAGATTTGAACCTTGATTCGTCAGTCGGAGGATCGTATAGTCTCGGCAATCATAATCCGCAGAGCGGTTTTGGAAGCTGCTCGGGGATGACTTGTCACGGAACCGGAGTTTGGGGCAGTTCAGGGTCGGTATCGACATTTGCGTGCTTCTCGTGTCACATAGCGGTGTCTGATGTCGACGACTTCGATGCAGGCTGGGGCACTTCGCTTCATACAAACGGCGTCCAGACAAAGATCAGTCAGCTTGAATGGCAGACCGTTGGTCACGGCAAGTGGTCTACGTATCCCGTATCCAACAACCCAGGCGCAGGCTTTACAGATTCAAACGACTGTGAGTTCTGTCACGACAAGACGACTGATCACAGGATAGCCAGTGACGGGACACAGTCTAACCCATTCAGGCTCAGGAACATAAGCACGGTTAACAGCGCCGGGTCCGGCCTCTGGATAACGTGGGGGCTGAACGGCGCCTGTCAGAGCTGTCACGCAACCGGTTCGGCCGGAGTCTGGTATACTGCCCTGAATCAGGGAGTCTGGTATTCGAACAAGTCCAGGAACGCAACACGGAAGATCGATTCGTACCATTGGGGCACGGACCATCAGGCCAACAATACGACGGGAGGCAGGTTCTGTTGGGACTGCCACGATCCGCACGGCGATTCGAACATATTCATGGTTCGCAACAACGTTACAAAGGCCAATAACGCTAACGGTATGCCTACGGCATGGTCCTCGGCAGTCACATTTACAAATAATGCGACCGGCACCGATTATGCCAATAACTCCGGAACAGGACTTTGCAATGTGTGCCATCAGTATACTGCGCACTATAAGTGGAACACGGGTGACAGCCATAACTCGAGCTCGGCATGCACAAGCTGCCATAAGCATACGTACTGGTTTACAACGGGTGTATACTCAGCCAGAGATGGAGGATTCGCACCGCAGGGCGGCGACTGCCTCGGTTGCCACAGCACTTCGCAGGGCAACGCAAGGGCGGTTATAACAGGGGCGGCGGGTCAGTTCAGCGCCAATTCCCACCATGTTCAGGGAATCAGCGTCACCACGACAATCTGTTACAGGTGTCATTGGGAGGCAGACCAGACCGGCGGCATTAACGGCAGCTACCACCCGCAGACTGCAAATGCGCCTGTAGCACTGGTTATATGGAACACAACGACCAGGCCTACCACCTGGATTACCAATGTTACGGCAATACAGTACTGGGCAAGTGTGGCAGACGCTCAGGAACACACAGAGCGCGCGAAGTTGAATGCCGTCTGTCTTGGGTGTCACAGCGATATAAACAAGAACACCGACATCTTCGGCGACGGCAAGAGACCTGCAATCTACGCGTGGGATTCATCCAGTATTGACGCAAGGTACTCGCAGAGCGGCTGGACCACATGGGGCAAATATTCAGGGTTGAATGTTACGCCGAAGAATACAGTGATTAAGGCATTCTCCGCGCATGGTTGGCCCACAGTCAATGACCGCGGTTGGGATACGATAGAAAGCTGGCCTGATACCAGCGGCACAGTACAGGTAGTCTGCAACGACTGCCATAACTCTCACGGTTCGTGGGTCACGGGCGCAACGTCCTACAACAGCGCTACAACCAGCGGCGGGTTGATAAAGAACACGCAGCAGGGCGTGGCAGGCGACAGCGTATCATACAAGCCGGTCTCAAGAGGCACAGTCAATGCGTACAAACCGACGCTGCAGGCGGGCGCTGTGCTGTGCCTTGACTGTCATCAGAACGCATCACCCGGCACAACCCAGCCGTGGGGTTATTCAAGCACCTACGGAGCGACCCAGCCTATTATCGGTTATGACGATAAGCTGGATTGGGCCACGGACTCGGCTATTTCGGGGAGGAAGATGCGTTCGGATTACAAGAAGGCCGACGCAGTAGCAGGCTCGCATTTCAAGGCCTCCTCGACGATGGGGTATACGCCTACAGCGCTGGGCGGCATATGCACCAAGTGTCATGATCCGCACGGCGTCAGCCAGACGGACGTCGGGACTTGCAGCGACGGCTTCAACGTAACCAGGTCTACTTGTCTGGCGGCCGGTCAGACGTGGACTGCCAACCAGTCCTACGGTGTGCCGCTTCTGAAGGGCACGTATCTGACATCTCCTTACAAAGAGGACGCAGCTCCGCTTATGACAAACGTATCCAAGGGCGGCGGCAGCACGACTAAGGGCTGGCAGAGTTCAAGCCATCCCGGATATAACATAGACCAGAATACGTTTGATACGCTGCAGAGGGGCACTATAGCCAACGCGTGGACATCGGCCAGAGGCGCGTCGGCTTCAAGTGGTTGGTGGGCCTCTGTAACAGACCAGAGAGTTTTGGGCATTACCACCATATCTCAGTCTGCGAACGTATTCGGCGGTCTGTGTCTGCAGTGTCATCCTAAGAGCCAGATATGGTCAACGAACGGCTCATGGGGCACGACAATCAGGATCCATAACAGCGTCAAGGGCTGGGCGAAGTCATGGGGTTCCAACATGAACAACAGCATGCACGGGTATGTCTGCTCGAAGTGCCATACGCCGCATGCCTCGGGCCTGCCGAGACTGATGATAACCAACTGTCTTGACTGGAACCACAGAGGGCAGAAGGTGTCCGGCGGTCCTGCACCAATAGGTCGTGAGACGGTCGGCGGCAGCGGCGCGGGTTCAGGCCGGTTCCCGAGAGGCGGAGGCGGCTTTGCGGGCAGCACAAGGGCCTGGATAGCAGCGGGCACGGGCTCCGGATACGAATTCGGCTACCCCGGACCCAACAGGACAACCGCGGTTGTGAGGACTTCACGGCCTGCGTGTCATGAAGGCAACTGGAACACGACGGATGCCCTGTGGCAGAAGTGGAACATGAAGACACAGTGGTAATTGAAATAATGGTAAATGAAGAAGTGAAACCGATAAAGTCGGAAAGGAGGTGCAGGATGAAGAAGATTACTTATGTGAAACCGCAAGTGGTTGGTTCAGCCAACGTGCATCCCTGCTAAAACGGCTGAAAAACAGTAACTGAAGAGGTGGGGCCCATACCTTCCCGGCCCCGCCTCTTTTTTTTATCCGTAGCGCGGCAATCCTGATAATTCAGCGCTTTTCCTCCTGTTTTCGGTTAAAATAAAAGATATTGCGGATGAGATCAGAGGATTAAAGCCTTGCGCAAGTCGCACGATCCCGCTGTCTACACATATTTATATTTTGGCATTCCCGGTAATGCATCATCATTTTGCAATTAGGACGGTGTTGAATCGTAACATGGAGATATTGTACTTATATGACACTTAACGGATCCAGGATTGGAACAGCTGTTATGCTGATCTGTGTTTTTACCTGTGGCTGGCTTGCGAAGGGCGCCTGGGATACGTACAGGTCACCGAATCAGGAAAAGACAGAGGTGCGTAAGGGCCAGTACGAGTTCGTCAATCCGCTGCTTGAATGTAAAGGCGCCGAGAGCCTTATCAGCAGGGAGGTAATCCCCTTCAGGGAACGCCTGGTTAAGGCTGTTCAGGAAAAGACAGACAGGAAAATGGTCAGGACGATGTCCGTATATTTCAGGGACCTCAACGACGGCCCATGGTTCGGTATAAAATATGAAGACATTTTTTATCCTGCGAGCCTGCTGAAGGTCCCACTGATGATGGCTTTTCTGGATGAGGCCCAGCGCAATCCCTGGATACTGCAAAAGAAAGTTAAATATGAAGGGGACAGAAAGGATTACAACAGTCTTGAATATATAAAGCCCGAACACTATGTGGAATACGGCAAGACATACACTGTCGATGAACTCCTGTATCTTATGATAACTTACTCCGACAACAATGCCGCGGTTCTCCTTGGAAATATCGGGTGGGCCTATACAAAACGCGTATATAACGCATTCGGACTGCCGCAGCTCAACGAGATGGGAGCGGAATATCCGATCTCCGTCCAGAACTACGCCTCTTTTTTCAGAGTGCTTTATAACGCTTCTTTTCTCAGTCCTGATATGTCCAACAAGGCCCTTAATATGCTTGCCGCGGACCATTTCATGCGTGGTATAGAGGCAGGTGTGCCGCCGGGTGTCAAAGTGGCTAACAAATTCGGAGAGCGCGAGTCCGGAAATGAGCGGCAGTTCCACGACTGCGGAATCGTGTATTACCCCAACTATCCTTACCTGTTATGCATTATGACGAAAGGCGACGATACGGAGAAGCTCATCTCGGCTGTCGAAGATATCTCAAGGATAACGTATGCAGAGGTCGACAGGCAGTTCAGACTTAGATCTGCTGCTGAGTCTAAATGATCGCGCGTCCATAACTGTTCGTATGAAGACAAAAGAATTAAACTCAGGAGAGGACAGAAACAATGTCGGACAAAGAACCCAGTTTGCCTAAACCGCCGAAGACGCCGTTCGGACGCAGGAGAGATGAAGATCAGTCCGGCCAAACCCCGCTTATGGCCGACAGGATAGCGGCCGCGATGGCTGAAGGCAGGATAGAAGAATTTCTTCGGAATGAGGTGCCGGACAATGATCAGGCAAGGGCGCTGGTGTCTATGATGATGGGCCTTACAGGCATGTCCGGAATGATGCCTATGCCTGGTGCTATGTCGTCCAGGGCGGAAGTAAGCTCCGCAGGCGATCAGGCAGGTCCGAAAACCGAAACAGAGGGGGCTTCCACAGAGGTGCCGGAAGATGTTGTGCAGGCTATTCAGTCCGCGGATGTTGCAGGACTTACCGGCCTGCTTCAGAGGGAATTTCAGAAGAGGGCACAGGTCACGGTTCCGGCATCTGCTGCGGAAACTCCAACTGCGCCGGATGCCTTGCCGGATAAAGGACCGGCCGGGGAAGCCGACAAGGAAAAGGAAATCCTCGACAGCCTGATAAAAATAGCTGCGGACAATAATGTGTCCGTTGACTGGGTCATATCGCGCGCGTTGAAGCTGTATGCTGAGGAGTATCAAAAAACCGGCAGACTATAGCTTCACAGGTCTGCCTTTTGTTTGGAAGCGACAATCAGTCATTTTATCCGCACTATTGCTTCTTTGTACTGTTGTTTTCGTCTTCCTCATCTTCCAGCATCCTGTATTTCGGGCCCTCAGGGTCGTCGTACTGCCCGCTTTTTACCGACCAGACAAAGAACAGCCAGGCGCCTATGCCCAGGACCAGCGAGAGGAAAATAAGGAAGCCTATGGTCCACATAAGATTTTGCCTTCCGCATATTTTTTTATTCTCAGGGAATTGGCCACCACAAAGAGTGAACTTGCCGCCATTGCCCCGGCTGCTACAATGGGGTGAAGAAGTCCTGCTACAGCAAGCGGTATCGCAACCACATTATAAAAAAAAGACCAGAATATGTTTGTCTTTATGATCGTAGAGGTCTTTCCCGCAAGCCTGATGAAATAAGGCACCAGGCGCAGGTCGCTTCTTGTGAGCACCACGTCTGCGCTTTCGATCGCAATATCAGTCCCCTTTCCCATTGCGACGCCGACAGACGCCTCGGTTATCGCGGGCGCGTCGTTGATGCCGTCGCCTACCATCATCACCTTCAGGCCGTCTTTCTGCAAACGGGCGATATAATCCTTTTTGTCTTCCGGCAAGGCGCCGGCAAAGGATGTATCGATGCCGACCTGAGAGGCTATCGAGGCGGTGGTGGCCCTGTTGTCGCCGCTTACAACAGCTACGCTGCATTGCATATTCTTTAAAGCCGCTACAGTCTCAGCCGCTTCGTTTCTTATCATGTCCGAGACAATCATCCAGGCCCTGAGCCTGTTATCCCAGCCCACAAATATGACTGTGTCGCCCTGGATCTCAAAACGGCGGACCTTATCTTCGACCGCTTCCATGTCGGACGGTCTTATCAGTCTTTCAGCCATAAGCGCACGATTGCCTATTGTTACCTTCTTCCCGTCAACAAGGCCTTCAACGCCTTTTCCCGGGATCGCCCTGAATTCCGACACCCTGAATTTCGGATCATTGACGGCGTGCCCCGCAGCCCTGCACAAGGCCCGGCCGAGGCTGTGTTCCGAAAGGCATTCAACAGAGGCCGTGAGTGAGACGATGTATTCTTTATCAATAGCCGAATCGACTACGACCGTCTCTTTTAGTTCCGGCCGGCCGAGGGTTATCGTCCCGGTCTTGTCGAGCAGGACATGCTTCAACCCGCCCGCATTCTCAATTACCTCTCCGCCCCGAATCAGGATCCCCCTTGAAGAGGCTGCGGCCGCAAACATCATCACCGCTATGGGAGTTGCAAGCCCGAGACTGCACGGACAGGCGATAACAAGGACGGATACCGCGGTCATCAAAGAGTGGTGGAGAGCAGCTCCCTTTAACATGTATGCCGTAAAAGTCAGAAAAGAGATTGCCGTTATGGCGGGCACGAATATGCCGACGACTTTATCCGCGAACGCCTGAATCCTGGTTTTTCGCGCCTGCGCGTTTTCGACCGCCCTGATGATGCCTGCGAGGAAAGTGTCTTTGCCTGTCTTTGTGACTTTGAATGAAAATGTTCCGTAAAGGTTTATGCTGCCGCCGACGACACTGCTGCCCCGCCGCTTTAGAACAGGTTTGGACTCCCCGGTAAGCAGTGCTTCATCCACCTCGGATTCTCCGTCCAGCACCATGCCGTCAAGAGGAACTCTTTCTCCCGGTTTTACTTCCAGCGTATCTCCGGTTACTATCGAGGCCAGAGGAACGATTGTTCTTTCAATATTCCGGGCCATATTACCGGCCATGTTGCCTGCGTCCGCGCTCCAGACAAGCTTTACCGCGGTCTTCGGCGCTAGTTCGATCAGACGCTCAACCGCCTCGGAGGCCTTGCCTTTTGCAACGGCTTCAAGGTATCTGCCAAGCAGGATGAGGGTTATTATCATGGCCGCTGTGTCAAAATAGACTTCTCCGCCTGAAGACATTTCATATATGCTGTAGATGAAGGCCGATCCCGCGCCTATTACAATAAGCGAGTCCATACTGAAATGCAGGCGCCTCAGCCCGCTGAAGGTGTTTCTTATAAGCGGCATTCCTGAATAGAAGATTACCGGTACGGTCAGCGCCATGGCTATGAACTCCAGTATCAGCTTTGTTGAGGCATCGATCCCCTGGAAATATCCGGCATAAAGAGCAATGCTGTAGATCATCAACTGCGACGAGAGGAAACCGGCTGTGCCGAATCGGACAAGCAGGTCGTCGGCCTCGGCCTTTTGAGCCATGAACCCTTCGGATTCCGAATACGGCTTCGGCACATATCCGACCGACATTATCCGCCTGAGTATCTTTTCGAGCCCGACTGTCTCCGGGTCCCATCTGATTTTCGCCCTGTGTGTAGCGTAGTTCACGCGCGCAAACTTTACCCCTTCAGTCTTTGTCAGGACCTTTTCCGTCAGCCATACACACGACGCGCAGCGGATATTGTCTATGTAAAAATCTATCTGTTTTTCATTGCAGGCCTTTGTGCCGGATTCCATTGTGCCCGGCGCAGGCTCACATTCCGTAACATGCTCTGCAAACTGCTTTATGTCCGGCTCTTTATCAAAGAAGGGGGCAGCTATCCCTGTCTCGCTCCATTTCCTCTGTCCATAAAAACCGTCGAGCCCCTCTGAATGAATGAAGCGGTAAATGCCGTCGCAGCCCGGGCAGCAAAAGACCCTCTCCTGTCCGTCGATATTATCCCGCACAGCTTCGCGGTCCGGGAACTCGATCAGGCAATGACTACATTGCAGCATGGGAGCCGATAGCCCTTACAATAAAATATATGCCTGTGGCAATAATAACAAACCCGCTTGCTCTGTATATCAGACTGCGCGTCCGGAATCCGAGATAATTCGCGGCAACGCCGACAAGCAGCAGGGCCGGAATTGTGCCGATGCCGAAGCAGAATACGAACAACATTGCCGAAGGGAGGCTACCGGTCCCAGCTGCTCCGACAAAGATGGAATATGAAAGACCGCACGGGAGAAAGCCGAGGACGAGCCCGAGAGGGAAATACCTTGAGGCTGAGCCTGTCCTGGTCACAACGTTCATCAGCCGCATAATAAGACTGTTGTGCCTTTCCAGATATCCTGCCGCGCTGATAACGCCGGAAATGCTCAGCCCCATAAGTACCATAAATAAACCCGCCAGGAGTTCGGCAATATTTTGCATGCCTGCAATCTTTCCGACAGGGCCGATAAAAGACCCGCTCAGGCCCATTAGGGCGCCGATGAAGACATAGGTTGTAATCCGGCCGAAGTTATAAAGGAGGTGAGGCAGCAAGATGCCCGAGCGCGCATTCCCTTCTCTGCCCTGCAGGGCATATGACGCAACGATCGGACCGCACATGCCTGCGCAGTGTCCGAACCCCCCAAGAAAGCCCGTTGTGAACGACAGAACATATCCGGGTTCCACTATTCCCGGACCTCAAAGACATAATCGGTTTTTATTTCAGGCCCCTGACCGGCTCCGTTTTTATTGATCAAGACTTCGGCTTTCCATCTTTTTCTGCCGCTTGGACAGCGGACGATAACTCCTTTTCCTTCATATTTCCCTCCGCCTTTATGCTGCAGAGCCGTTTTGTTCGCAGCCATGTACATGCCCGGCATGGTCAGGTTCAGGGCCACATCAGCGCCTGTAACAGGGGCTCCTCCTTTGCTGAGCGAAACACTGAACACAAGCTCAGACATCGTCTTTACAGGCTTTGGCCTGATATCGAGGCTGACGGTTAAATCTTCTGCCCGCATCTTTTTTATGCATGCCCCCGCATCGATCCTGCATTCAGCTGCCGGGTTTTCAGGACGTTGCGAGCAGCCGGATATCGAAAAAACGGCCAACAACAGACATGTAGAGGATATCAGAACCGTTTTCATTTTTCCGCGAAGATTTTCTCTTTGAACGTTATGTCATGTCCCTCGCGGACCACGTTTATATAAGCGTCCCAATAACCGTACAGGGGGAGATCGACGGACGCCGAATATATGCCGCTTCCGTCAGGCCTGAGCTCATATGTACTGTTGTATTTGTTTGTAGCCGGCCTGCTTATGGTAATCCTCAGATTCGCGTCGGCAACCGGAGCGGACCGGTTGTCTGTCACGTAGACCATCAGGGAGTTGTTGCCGATTTTAAAGAAGCCGGGCGCTGTTTTAACGCTCAACCCCGACTTTTCCCTTTCTTTCCGCTCTTTATCCCATAAAAGGCCTTTTTCATACGGCTTGTCCACTACAATCCCTTCAAAGCTGCGGCTGCCGACGATGACAGCGCCTGCAACCGCAAGCAGCGCAGTTATAGAAACTATTGCAATGACAGCCTTCATTTTTCCGCAGGCCCCGCAAAATGCGCGATTTTTTTTATATTAACAGCGGGATTGTCGGTAGCAGCCGCGATCTCAATATCTCCGGAGCCGCCGTTGCTTTCTCTTGCTGATAACGTGACAAACACAGGGAGCTTCCTGTATTCACCGGCCTTTATGACAACCCTGTCCGGTGAGATAACGGCAGGACCTTTTGCATGTTTCACCTGAAGCGAGACGTTCATATCCATTTTCCCTTTATTTTCAAAACTCAGCATATATGAGTTTACAGCTTTTCCGCCTGCAATAATGCGCGGCGGGTATACATAGTTTGGAAGGACTGTCATATCAAGCTGCCTGCGCGTTGCCGCGAGATACACGAAGAAAAAAAGAAAGATAAGAGATAAAGCGCCTGTCAGGAGAGCATTGTGACGAAAGAAGTCCGGTGTGGAGCCCGGAGCGCCGAAGTAGTAATTAATGAGGCTTCTCTTTGAGTTGCGGGCGGTCATCTGCGAGCATTTATCCACACATTCGGCGCAGCCGACACAGGCCGCGCTTCCTCCCTTGCGGATGTCGATGCCGACCGGGCAAACCCTGACGCAGGCCCGGCAGTCCATGCATTCGTCCGCTCGTCCGGTATCGAAGGCTATGCTGAGAGTGGCCCTGTCGAAAAGCACGCTCTGCATCCTGGCATAGGGGCATACCGTCGCGCAGAACCTCCTGCGGACAAAGGCAAGATCCAGCAGGATGACGACCGTAAGAATAGCCCACGACCAGCCTATAACCGGCCCGAGAGCAGCGGACGCCAGTCGGGAAAAGAATTCATGAGGGGAGACAAAATACCAGATAAGGTCGGCGGCAACAACAGTGCTTATTAACATTGTCGCGGCATAATACAGGATCTTATACCCGATTCCCCCGGTTTGGACCCTGTCGAGAAAGCGTGTGAAATCAACCAGCACGGTCTGTGGACAGACCCAGCCGCACCATATCCTGCCGAACAGGACGGTTATGAAAACGATCAGAAAGGTCAGGAAGATGAGCGCTATCAGCACAATGAAGAATTCGTCCATCCACAAACCGGTCCCGAAAAACAGGAGCCTAAGCGAAGGCAGATCAAACCTTAGCGCGCTCTCGCCTCCAACGCTGAGAAACGGAAGGCCGAGCAGGATAATAGCCTGGACAGCCCCGGCGAACCGCCTCAGCGGCTGTATCTTTCTAATCGTCGTCATCCATCATCTTGTATTTTGCCTCTTCGACTTTTTTGAGTCGCTTTTTTGAAAAGTAATAGACGATGATTATAACGAAGAGCACGACGAGGCACGCCCCGAATCCAAAATATGCTAAAGATTGCGCATTCACGGCTTATTGTTTCTTCTTTCTGCTCATCATGACGAACAGGACCACAATGGCAAGCGTAGCGGTTCCGGTAAAACCTATTGTCGCTAATATCGATATGTCCATTTAAACCCCCTGTTATTTATAAATAGCCTGATAATAGAATATGCTGTGATCCGAAAATCTCCCCCAACCCCTCTTTGCCAAAGAGGGGTGTAATCCCTCCCTTAGGCAAAGGGAGGGCAGGAGGGATTTTAAAATATAATGCGCACATTTATTTTCTGACAGACTCTTCATATGCCCCGGACTGGGTCCAGCCGCTTATTGCCGGCGAATAGGAGGCAAAATAATAGATGCCCCAGAGGATCAGGCCCCAAAAGAGTATGAGCCAGCCGATTGGAAGTTTCTTTGAGGTTTCTTTTGCCTCAAACTGCCCGATTTCGTCGAATTGTTCAGCCATGTCATCCTCCTTTTTCAGTTGCCCTTGAGCGACCTTATATAGGCCACAAGGGACCAGATTTTATCCTTGTCCAGCGCCCCGGCGTAGGGCGGCATGCCGCCTTTTGCGGTGCGTCCGTCCTCTACCATGCCCGGCTGGGTGCCGTTGTTGATTATCTCGTAGTAGTCGTCGTCCGGCATGTCTCCGGCAACATAAAGGAACTCATTGTCGACCACACTCGGGGCCAGTCCTCCCTTGCCGTCTTCTCCGTGGCATGAAGCGCAATTGGTTTTATAAAGCTCCTTGCCCAGCGCTATCGCCTTCGGGTCGCCGGCAAGCGGATTTGCGATATGTGTTTCCTTTGGACCGGCCTGAACGACCGAGACTGTTTTCTTTACAGCTGTGCCGATGACCTGAATGTATGCGACCAGCGCGTCCATTTCAGTTTTGTCTCCCAGAGCCGTTATATCGGCAGGCGTAAACGGCAGATCAAGGGCTTTCATATGAGCGGCGATATCCTCAGGGTCAAGTTTCCTTGCCTTAATCCAGCCGTAAGACGGCATGTTTGATTCCGCGAAAAAGGCCTGCGGTTTTTCAAAATGGCTGTAATGCCAGGTGTCGGGATATTTCCCGCCGATCCTTGCGAGGTCCGGCCCGGTCCTTTTCGAGCCCCAGAGGAACGGACGGTCATAAGCGAACTCCCCGGCCTTGGAATACTCGCCGTACCTCATCACCTCGGTCTTGAGCGGACGAACGGTCTGCGTATGGCAGTTGTTGCAGCCCTCCCTCTGGTAGATGTCTTTGCCTGCAAGCTGAAGGGCGGTATAAGGCTTCAGGTTTTCGAGCCTGGGATGCATTTCAGGCGTAAGCATGGGGTAGAACATTGTGACGATAGTGCCGATCAGTATGACCACTGTTGCAACAACGGCGAACATGATGGGTTTCTTATAAAGTTCGGAAGCCATTATTCCCCCCCTATGCCCTGGATGCAGCAAGGTTTCCCTTGCGCATCGTCATGAATACGTTGTATATAAAGAAGAGCATGCCGACTGTAAATATCAGTCCGGCAACGGTCCTGAGCTGCCAGTAGGGATAGTTTTTGACCAGGCCTTCCATGAAGGTATACTTTAAAGTGCCGTCCGGGTTGGTTGCCTTCCAAAGGGCGCCCTGCTGGATGCCGGTGATCCACATCGTAATCGAGAACATCAACTGGCCGATAAGAACGAGCCAGAAATGGGTGTTGGCGATTTTAACGCTGTATATCTCGGTGTTATATATTTTGGGGATCACATAATATATCGAAGCTGCCGTAGTCATGGTAACCCACCCCATCGTACCCATGTGAACGTGTCCGGGCACCCAGTCGGTATAGTGAATGAGCTGGCTGACGACACGAAGGGCCTGTGTGGGGCCCTGCACCGTCTGCAGACCGTAAAAGGTGATGCCCAGGAGAAAGAATTTGGTCAGATAATTCGACTCCATCTTTGACCAGTCCGAGCCGACGGTATAGTAGCCGTTTATTACCGAACCCCAGGAAGGGGCTATCAGGAATATTGTGAATACTATCCCCAGTGTCTGTATCCAGTCGGGCAGGGGGGTATACACGAGGTGGTGTGCGCCTGTCCACAGATATGCGAAGACCAGGGACCAGAAGGCGATGATCGAGAGCCTGTGGCTGTAGATCGGTATGCCCGTGGATTTAGGCAGGAAGTAGTAAAACATCGCAAGTATCGGCGTTGTAAAAATAAAGCCCACCGCATTGTGCCCGTACCACCATTCCACATTCGCGCTGTTTACTCCGGCGTAAAGATGATAGGACTTGAAAAGGCCTGCCGGGATCGAAAGGTTGTTGACTATGTAGAGCACCGCAACGGCAATCACCGTTGCAATTATGTACCAGAGCGAGATGTACATCTGCTCTTCTTTCCTTTTGATAATGGTGCCGAAGACGTTTATCGCGAAGATGACCCAAAGTATGACGACGCCTATGTCCAGCGGCCATTCCAGCTCGGCATATTCCAGGGACTGATTCATCCCGGCAAAGAGGCTGATCGCCGCCAGGGTAATCGCGACATTGAAGAGGTACAGATGGAAGCGCGCGAGCTTGGGAAACAGCAGGGGCCGTTTGGTAAGCCTCATCACGATGTAATAGCACATTCCGAAGATTGCGCCTATGCCCAGCCCGAAGGCCAGACCGTTTGTGTGTACAACCCTCATCCTTCCGAACGTGAAAAAAGGCGGGATGTTCCACTCCGGCTTCCACATCTGGACTGATATCCAGAGGCCGACAAGGATCCCGACTACCCCCCAGAAAATAGAGGAGACGATAAATCCTTTTACCGTCTGATTATCATACTGATAATCGCTCATAGCACTCCTCCCTGACTAAAAAAAATCTCGACCCCAACGGGGCCTGCGTTCACTTTTTAGGTTTTTTTGCGGCCGTCTGCAGGGATGTGTTCAGTTTCCTGAAGTCGGTTTTTCTCAGATAACCTTCCACTATTTCCCTTAGGTCCACCCATACCGGATGGACTGCGCAGGTGCTGCTAAAGCCGCAGGCCGCCTCGTTCACAGCGCATATATTCATGGCCACAGGGCCCTGTATTGCATTGATTACGTCAAGGAGAGTGACTTCCTCCGGTTTTTTCGCAAGTTGAAAACCGCCCTTTACCCCTCTGAAGGATGTTACGATCCCGGTCTTTGACAGCCTCTGGAGTATCTTGGCCAGAAAACTCCTCGGTATCAGCATTTCACGAGAGATTTCGTCGATCATCACGACCTCGCCGCCTTTGCGCGACAGATACAGTACGCACCTGACTGCATAGTCTGTTTCGCGTGTGATCTCCATACAAGACAAATTCTATCCTGTTTAAAAGCAAATGTCAAGTTAAAATTTTAGGGTTGAAAATCGGGACTGAAAATCAGGGTTCCGTCCATCTTCACAGTCCGGAAATTGTGGGATACAATGTTTTCAGGAGAGGTCAGGACCGCTCCCGGATAATGCGTCCCAATAAATAATAATGAGAGGATGAACATGTTTACAAAAGATCATGAAGCAATGTTTGCCTATCTTCAGGAAAAGTATTGTCTGCCGCAGGGGAGCGTGCAATTTGTAAATGATATCTCCGGGTGGTGCAGGAGCCACGGGCTGCGGGAATGTGATACCGGGAAGCCGGTAAGGCTGATCCTGACGCCGCAGGGCGGCTGCCAAATGCTGGTGCTTAACGTCTTGTCCGATGATGTAATACAACAGCAGATGAATGCCCTCAGTATAAGGAGCCAGGGAATAAATGTCGCTGTTGACCCCTCGGAGCGGCTGAACTCGGACAGGAAAAAACTTGCCTATATCTTTTTGAGCGAATACGCAACCGGATTGCCGGAAATAGGCAGCGATGAAAGGCTTGCGGACGAATGGGCCATAAAGGAAATGGAACGTCTGGAGTTTTTTAAAAGCTGATATCCGGAATCAGTGCTTTAACATATGCCGGCCGGTGGAACGGGTCTTCCGGCCCAGTCTTATTTTCTGAAGACTATAAGTTCCTTCAACTCCCTGCGCGAGGTGGGCTTAGGCGTCTCTGCAGGATGTCCGATTGCGGTCACAGCCATCAGTTCAAGGCCGTCTCCAAGGCCGAGCAATGCCCGTATCTCTTTGTCGCTTTTAATGATCTCCCCAAGCCAGACAGCGCCTAGTCCGAGCGCATGGATTGCAAGCAGCATGTTTTCAAGACAGGCCCCGATGCCCTGGCAATCTTTCTCTCTGTGATAGCTCTTTTCTTTGTCCAGAAACACAGGTATAAGGACGTCTGCGGCAAGGACTATTTTCCTGTAGTGTGTAAGCTTTGAAATCCGTTCTTTCAAGGCGGCGTCCCGCACAACCGCAAAGCGCCAGGGTTGGTTGTTGAGGCCTGAAGGGGCCCAGCGGCCGGCCTCCAGTATTTTTTCCAGGTCGTCATCCGATACGGGAGCGCCGGTGAATTTACGCACGCTCCTGCGGGTCTTAATAAGGTCGAGCATTTTCAGGTATCATTTCCATGTCGTGCATATTCAGGTCCGGCATCCGGGGAATAATCTATCTAATCCTCGTCGTCATCGAAAAACTTTCTCAGCAGCAGGACCACGTCGTCCACCAGAAATTTTGATACCCGTTTTTTTATCTCCAGCCTGTCCAGGGGGATAGTTGAAACATCTCTGTTGCCGGGCAGCGCAGGTATATGCACAAATCTCATGGACCTGCCTTTCTGTATGCAATGGGTGATCTGCTTCTCGGTCCAGGCCCTCACAGTGTCTTTTATGCCGAAGCCGCGCGCTATCAGCTCAAGGTCTGCGCAAGAGCCTGTCAGTGTGGCCTGGCCGCCGGTTGATCCGTAAGAGCTGTTGTCAATCGCAAGAATGGTCAGGTTGTCCGGCGCAAAAGCGGCGGCAGTGCCGAGGGTCCCCGGGTTCATGAGCAGGCTTCCGTCACCGTCAATGACTATGACGTCTCTCTTGGACGAGAGGCTTATGCCAAGACCGATCGGCGTAGCCATACCCATGCTTCCGAGCATATAAAAATTCGAGGGCTGGTCCTTGATCCTGTACAGCTCCTTTGACGGTATGCCCAGGTTGCAGACAACCACTTTGCCTTCGAATTTCGGGGCGAGCATCTTCAGTATCTCATATCTCGTGAAGGCCGGTTTGTCCGCAGGTTTTTTGGGAAAGTTCAACGGCCAGCTGACCGGCCTCTTCACAACAGGAGGCGAGGCGACGGCGGAAGACTCTGCCCATATCGCAGGACTAAGGAGGAAGGCATGGATATCGTTTTTCTTGTATAGTGCAGGCAGCTTCCTCTTGATAACCGTAAAATCTTTTGCCGAGCTTATCTCCGAACAGCTTATTCCGGCGGCTTCGAGCACTGCGGCCAGGTTTTTCCCCATGGGGACCTGCGCCTCTATCTTTTCTTCATACCCCCCCCTGTGGCTGATGAACAGGGCAAGCGGCAGCTCGTAAAACCCTGTGAGCGAAAGAAGCGCGTTCAGCAGATTGCCGACGCCTGAGCTCTGGATGAACATCGCAGGCTTTTTGCCGGCGAGCGCAGCCCCGGCGCATATGCCTACCCCTTCTTCTTCCCTGGTCAGCGGGACATGGAAAAAAGCGGTCGCGGTCATGTCGATCAACGCCTTGATTTTCTCGCACGGCAGGGAGGCTGTGAAATCGACCCCGGCTTTTTGCAGTATCTCTATCAGTTTTTCTTCAGGATTTTGCATGAGAGTTCCTCTATTTTTTCGTCCGAGATTTTCTTTGAAATGACGATCGGTTCTACATTATAAGTTTTCTTCTCCCTTCCTAGCAAGAGCTCTCCGCCGCCTGTTATGTTCAACAGAACGGTTTCGTTCCTTTTCAAAATGCCCCCTTGCCGGATCGCCTGCCTCAGCGCGCCGACAGCCACGCCGGCTGCGGGCACGATATCTATGCCTTCGAGGTTGCTGAAGAGCTCCATGGATTCAAAAACCTCGCGGTTGGAGACTCCGTACATGCCGCCGCCCGCCGCCTTCATTGCATCGTATACGCCTCCCTTTACGGAATAGGCCGGATACCGCGTCGTCAGTACACGCGTTGTGACCTCCCCGATCAACTCAGGTCTCAGGTCCTCCGGAAACAGCTGCCGGCTTTCTTTTCTCCATGCCATGACCATAGGCGCAAACGGAAGATTTTGAGCAAGGTGCAATTTAGGCAGTCTTGAGCCGAAACGTCCGTCCCGCAGGAGCCTTTCAGACATTTCCCATACCCCGATCGCCCCGGTCCCGCTGCCGACTGCCTGGAAATAATGGTCCGGCAGTCCGCCCATTACCGAGGCAGACTCCAGCATCGTAGACCCGAGACCGTCGCGCTTGGCGATGTTCTTTACGCCTCCTTCAAAGGGCAGACCGGTCACATTCGCAAACCGCTTTGCAACGTCTATGGCATCCGCATAATCGCCGTCCCCCACAGCAAAGGTAGGCACGGACGAGGCGCTTTCCGGATACCACATATCGAGCAGGCACATCATGGGTACAATGATCAGGACAGGGAATCCGGCAACCGCAGAGAGATGCGCAAACGCCCGCGCGGTATTGCCCGCAGACGCTACAGTTAGTCCTTCTATGCCGTTTTCAGCCGCATTTTGAAGAACAACCGCCGCCTCAAACTCCTTGAAGGTGCAGGTCTGAAGAAAGGCCCCGCGTTCAGGCCAGTAGCCGTTGAACGCAATGAAGAGACGCTCAAGTCCGAGGTGTCTTGCAAGCCATTGTGATTTGTAAACCACTGTCCCCGGCTGTTCAAAGGCAGGTTTGTGCACAGGCAGCCAGTTGAACTTCCATATGCCGTTGCCGCAGTCGCTCCTGAAAGGGGCACTATAGTCTGTGACGAGGAGCGAACCCGCGCAATGTTCGCAGAAGGCGCAATATGTGTCAATCAGCGTCTTGCCGCAGTTCCTGCAGAATATGGAATAATGGCTCATTGTTCGTTCCTCTCGACGAACTGCGCAAAGAGTTCCATGATGTCTACGATCTCGATCTTCCTTTCATGGTCCTGCATCGCTTCATTGACCTTTCCGTAGCAGGCCGGACAGCTGAGAATGAGCTTGTCCGCTTTTTTCTCAACAGCCTCATCTATTGCAAGCCTGCCGATGGCCACTGCGTTATCGTGAAACACCTTTCTTACCGCGCCGCCGGCCCCGCAGCAGCGCGACTCAGCGCCGTGCCGCTCGAACTCCAGAAGTTCAATGCCGGGTATGGACCTGAGCACCTCTCTCGGCTCTTCAATAACGCCGACGCCTCTGCTGAGATAACACGGGTCGTGGTATATGACCCTCTCGTTCAGTCCTTTGGTCACCTTTATCTTTTTCTGCTTAAGGGCGTCTGAAACGAATTGGGTCATGTGCCTTATCTTAAACGGCAGCTCGCCGCCATAAAACACAGGCCAGTCTCTTGTCATTATATTTACACAGCAGGGACATGAGCACACAAGGAGTTTTGTGCCTTTGGCCTTATAAGCCGAGACAAGTTTTTTAGTAAGGTCCTCAAGCATGTCGTGCTGGCCCGATATGAAAAGGGGGAAGCCGCAGCACACCTCCTCGTCCTCTGACAGCATAGTAAACGGATCGCCGATCGTGTCAAGGACGAGCACGTCGCCTCTTACCATAGGCTTGGCGCCGTACGTGCCGGAACACCCTGCATAATAAGCCATGTCGGCTTTTTCAGCAATCCTGACATGTTCAGGGAACCATGGCGTAAACCTCTCTTCAGCAGGGAAGCCGTAAGGATTCCCTGTCCTTCTTATCGCGTCCGGCATGTTTGTCAGGATATCACTGTCAACAAACCCCCGCTCTATCATCTCCTTCCTGAGATAGGGCCAGAGTCTCTGAGTGAAGATGCCCACCGCGCAGCCCTGGCCGCATGCGCCGCAGGTAGTGCATTCAAAGACCGCTTTGGTAAAGTCTTCCAGCAGCGCCCTGTCAACCTTGTCCTGTTTCAAAAACCTGGCCTTCAGCCCCTGAGTCGCCTTTATGAATTCCCTGTACATCCGTATCTTCTCAGGAGGGGAGATCTGCGGCCTGCCGGTCACCTGCTGGACAGGGCATACCTTAAGGCATTCCCCGCACTGCGTGCAGGCATCGAGCTCGATAAGCTGCGCAGCTGTCAATCCTTCTGAAAAACATCTCTTTTTATTTATCATGGATTATAAACCTGAGCTCTTCCCGCCTTCTGTTGGCCTCGAGGTTTACAAGCGGCGCGGCGAGTATATGAACCGGCAGGTATGGGAGCAGCACAAGGAAAAGCGAAAAGTGCAGAATGAACAGCAGACTGTCCGGAAGCGGCTGCGGTTGAAGTCCGAATACCCCAAGCATGAAATATTTGACCTCCACGAGGTCCGGGATAAAGAAGTTCCTCATGACCAGCCCAATTATACTTATCAATAGCAGCATGCATAGAATAAAGTAGTTATAGGCTGAGGCATATCTGTTTTTCCTGCGCACGCTCCTCAATATTATCAGATAGAAAACAGAACAAGCCAGGACGTATCCGGCGAATACGCCTGTCGGCTGGAGAAGTATAAGGCATGAGGGCAAAGAGCGGCATAGGAACCTCAGATGCCTGATGCCGACCAGCACGAGGGAGAGATGAAATAACCACGAGCCTATCCAAAGCATTTTCCCTGAAATGAATATGCGCCTGAAAAACAGGATATCGATCGCAGAGGCGATATAAACAAATGCAGGCGCTTTCCTGAATGCTGCCGAGTAAGACGGTTGCGCCGAAGCCCTGAGCCACAGCAGGCTGTGCCATGCAAACCGCGATAGGAAGAGGGCGTAAACTATGATGACGGTCGCAACAATAAAGGTATTCATAATGATAGATGACCTATCTTATCAAAAACAGCCGGCCATATCCAGAATTGCCGCATCCGGAATTGGATTGCCGCCGCAGTATATAAAAACTTGTCATTTTCAGTGAATTGCACCGGGTTGATCAGGATGCTGAAGAACAGCATTTTCGCTCATTCTCGGCCAACAAATATCGGCCTCCGAGGGCACCGGCGCAAATACGGCAATACGCGCCGCTGAAACCGCTCAAATGCCGTCCTTCAGCATCCTTGCTGTAAATCAGTATGCCGCTTTGATATTGTATTTTTATCAGCATTTATTCCTGAAATAGTTTTGTCTCCGGAGTGCGGATCTGTCTGCAGCAAGTTCCAGTAAATGCTGCTCATCATTTTTTATCCTGAAAAGTTATGGTTACCGGTCTGGGCAGGCATGCGCCGGCCTCGACCTCGATAGCCTTCAGGATCCCGCACGGCACAGGACACGCCGGATGCTTCAGGTGTTTTGAAGCCGACCTGTAGACAGGATTATGCAGGATAGTTGTGAACGGCGCGCGGAATTCCAGCTGCGCTATGTCTTCCTCCATCTTCTTCACCATCTCGCAGTCTGTCTCGATCGTGATATGAAAATTGCGGTCTTTGTCTTTCTTCACTGTCACCAGCACCGCAAAACCACATACCCCGGATTTGATTTCAACTCTTGTCATCGCAATCTTTTCTATGGAAGAACCCCTCTGTTAACGATAACCCTTCTGTTAAGGATAACCCCTTTGTTAAGGATAACCCCTTTGTTAAGGATAACCCCTTTGTTAAGGATAACCCCTTTGTTAAGGATAACCCCTCCTCGCCTCCCCTTACCTTAAGGGGAAGAACATGTCCCCCCTCCTGGGTTAAGAGGGGGTGAGGGGGCGTTACTCTGAATAATCTTCCTAACCTCAAATTGTAATCTATCCTTTTATAGCAGCCGCTATCGGCGCATTTTGCTTTTCAAGCAAAGCCTTCAGATTCGGAAACTTGTCCTTCATATGCGGGATATGCATTGCCTGCATAAACTCCTTTTCGAACGCCGGTTCTGTGGCGATCTCGACAAACTCGACCCAGCGGGCGCGCTCATCAGCCTCTATGCGCTTGCTCTTGTTCAGCAAGGTCATACGAGCACCGTCACCTGCTGCATTGCCGACAACGACAACCTTGTCGATAGGGACATCAGGGAACAGACCCAATGCAAGCGACGCCTCACGGTCAATGTGACTGCCAAATGCGCCGGCCAGCTCAACACGGTCAAGCTGGGTTATGCCCATCTTCTGCATCATCAGCTTCACACCGGCATAAAGAGCGCCCTTTGCAAGCTGGAGCGCCCTCACATCTCCCTGCGTGACAGTAATATCCTGATTGATCGATGTCTCGGCTGACCAGGCAAGGACATATTCAGGCTTCCCTTCCTCGCCCTTCCGTATCCGGTTTATTCCCTCGCTCATAACGAATTTGCCGGTCTTGTCGATAATGCCGGCCTTGAACATCTCGGCGATCACATCAATGATCGCTGACCCGCATATGCCCTTTGCATTAATCTTGCCTTCGATATGCGTATGCCAGTCAGCCTTGCCGATCACTTTGTACTGAGGCTCCTTGGTGGTCGGATCGATCTTCACTTTCTCGATTGCGCCAGGCGCAGCACGCATGCCGAATTTTATCTGAGCGCCTTCGAACGCAGGGCCGGTCGCGCAGGAAGTCGAACATACCCTGTTCTTATTGCCGAGCAGAAGTTCCCCGTTCGTGCCGATATCGATTATGAGGACCATATCATCCTGGAAATACTGTTCCCTGGCGATCAGCACGCCGACATTATCAGCTCCTACAAATCCGGCCTCGATCGGCAGTACGTGAATGAACGACCCAGGATTGATCTTCAGACCCAGGTCGCGGGCCTTGATATCGAGTGATTTCTGGACCGCAGGAATGAAAGGTGAGCGGCCGATATAGACCGGGTTCAGCCCCAGGAATATATGATGCATCGCAGTATTAAAGACGATCGTCAGGTCATCTATGGCAAAGCCGGGATTCGGTCCGCTTTTTCTGACTTCACTCACGACCTTATCGATGATCTCGTTCAGACCGGTTATAATGGCATCCTGCATGGTCTTCAGACCTTCAGGGTTCGACATGGCATACGTGATTCTGGACATGACATCCTCGCCATACGGAACCTGCGGGTTCATCATCGATTCAGTATTGATAACCTTGCCGGTCGACAGGTCGCAGAGATATCCCACACAGGTGGTCGTTCCAACATCAACAGCCAGGCCGTAGCATACATCAACATGGCCGGGCTCAACCTTGACAATCTCCCTGTTCTGCCAGATCGTCACGGTAATGGTCCACTCTCCCTGGCGAAGCGCATCCTGCAGCCCAAGCAGCACCTCGAAATCAAATTTCAGATCTTTCAGCCCGTACGTTTCCTCAACAGCCCTCACAACACGTTCATAGTCGCCGGTCGTCATGTCATGCAGCGTCGGCGGTGTCAGTACGACAGTATATTTCTTTACTGCCGGATCAAGCGCGATCGTCAGTTCACTGGCCGCTTTTCTGACAACCTGCTTTCCTGCCCGCGAACGCTCGGGGACGAACACCTTCAGGTCACCGCGGATCTCGCATGAACAGGCCAGTCTCACACCAGGGCCGTCCTCAGGTTTGATATGCTTCAGTTCGTCGGGACCTGCCTCAGGTGGGATGATATGGGACATGCCGGATTCGAGATTGTCTTTCTCGAAATATCCCTCCTCGATCCTCACCTTGCACTTGCCGCATACCTTTTTATCGCCGCAGAGAGCTTCCAGGTCAACGCCAAGAAGCTGTGCGGCCTTGAGAATGGTTGTGCCCTCTTCTATTTCTCCACGCCTGCCTGCAGGCTGGAAAATAACCTTGAATTTACGACTCATGTATAAAGCCTCCTTGAGATTAGTGAATACAGAATAATGTGACCATTAATTTGTGAAATCCCTCCTAACCTCCCTTTGCCAAAGGGAGGAATAATCCCCTCTTTGACAAAGAGGGCCAGGGGAGATTTTATGAATAATCTATCTCCAATATATGCGCCTCCTCTAACAGCCTACTCCTGGGTCCTGCTTCTTCCTGCTCCTTCTCGAATAGGGACAGACCGTAACGCAAAACCCGCAATTGGGTTTGCCGTCCAGTGTCAGGCGTCTGCTTTTGAGCGCCGCACACTTTTCGTATACGACCAGCTTTCGCCGGGGATTGCTTATAGACCAATGATGGCCTTTGACCGCCCCTGAAGGACAGTGCGTTACGCAGAGATCGCAGTCACCGCATTCCGACTCCCTCATCGGCTGGTCGGCATCAAGAGGCGCATTTGTCAGAACAGTCGCCCAGGACAGCCTTGAGCCATACTGCCGGTTGATCAAAAGTCCGTTCTTGCCGACCCATCCAAGGCCGGAGCAGGTGGCTGCTGTCTTATGGCAGAAAAGCTTGTACAGCCTTGTTATCAGCTTATCGTTCTGCCGGTCGGAATCAGGGGGAATTGAAAGGTTCCTGTATCCTCTTGTACTGAGCCATGCCACAGTCAGCCCCTGAAGCATTGAAAGAAGGCGATTAGTCTCCCTGTTAAGGTTTCTGTTCACGGCTATGGCTATGCCGCGGTTCAGGTGAATGATCTCCTTTGACAGGGCCTCAGTCACATCACCTACTCCAACAAGAGTTGCGCCTTCGCTCTTTAAGTATTTCTTGAGCGGGTCAGCATTCACTGTTTACTGCTGGGCAGTCTTTTCAGCCCTCAGCTTCTTCAGGAACGCGACCATCTTGATCGCCTCTTTCAGTGCATTGCTGGCATCCTCTGCATAACCGTCGGCGCCCCACTTGTCGGCAAGGTCCTTGGATGTCGGAGCACCGCCGATCATGATCATGCAGTTGGGGTTCTTTGCCTTGATCTTTTCGATAATCAGCGGCATGCCGACCATGGATGTGGTCATCATTGCCGATAAGCAGACTATGTCGGAGTCTGTTTTGAGCTGCTCATCCACAAACTTGTCCAGAGGCACATCCCGGCCAAGATCATAAACATTGAATCCTGCGACATCGAACATCATCTTCACAAGGTTCTTGCCAATATCATGCACATCGCCTTCGACCGTGCCGATAACGACCGACCCCTTTACGCCGAGGTCCATCTGCTTGCAGTGCGGCTTCAGGATTTCGAGGCCCGCATAAAGTGCGTCAGCGCACATCAGGATTTCGGGTACGAAATATTCCTGGGCCTCAAACAGCCGTCCGACCTCTTCCATCCCCGACACAAGCCCGTCGAAGATTGCGCCGTTGGCATCGAGCCCTTCGGCCACAGCCTCATTTGCGCCTTCACGGCAGGCGTCCTCGTCATACTGGATGACGCCGTTTCTCAGTTTCTCAAGTATCTGTTTTGTTCTAGCTTCGTCCGCCATTATTTCTTACCTCCATATGTTTTGACCTCGTCCATCATCGCAGCCATGTTCTGCGGCGGGACTGTAGGCCATATGTCGCATCCGGGCCATACCGCGCTCACACCGTCGTCTATGCATTTCCGCATCGTTGACCTGACCAGTTCCTCGCTGCCTGAGACAAGCACATTGTAAGCGTCGAAGTTGCCGAAGATCAGTGCCTTGTCCCCGAGTTTCTTCCTCGATTCAGCCACGTCGTTTTTCTGTTCCACGCTGATCGCTGTTGGGCCCGCATCCATCATGGAGGTCACGATATCGTTTGTCTTTCCGCAGATATGCAGCACGGAATGGACCGAAATCCCTTTTATGACCTTCTGAAGGGGCGGCTGTATCAGGCTCTTGAATACCCTGGGGCTTAGCACGTCGCTGGTTGCGCCCATTTCCCTGACAGTCAGATAATCTACACCTGCCTTTTCATACTCCTTTGCCACTATGATGATGGCGTCCGCCATAACGTCCAGCAGGGCCGCGACCTTGTCCGGCTTTTTGAAAGACAGCTTGAGCAGGTCGTTCAGCTCCATGATCTGCCCGGCAAGCGTAAACGGTCCCAGGACATATGAGCCTATTGCGACTTCCCCGCCGATATCCGCCTTCAGAAGCGCGATTGCCTCTCTCATGAGGGGAATCCGGCCTCTTTCGGCCAGACCCTCGGGAAGCTTTATTTCCATCTCGTCTTCCTTGTGGATCATTTTCTCCTTGATCGTGGGATAGAGAATGCCTTCGGCGCTGGGATAGACATTTATTACGCAGCCAATCGCCTCAGCCTCCACGCAGAGGTCCACAGGCACAACGCCGCATTCATAGCCGAACATTTTGAAGGTAGACGCCGCGGTTGCGGCCATCTGCTGCGCGTCGAGGTGTATGCCCGCAAAGCGGTAGCCCAGCTTGTTGATGCCTGCCTCTGTGATATTGCCCATGCCGCTGAAGCAAGGCACCCTGTCGATTTCTTTCCCTTCGAAAAGATTTAAAACCCTTTCCCTTGAATTCATTTATATTGATTCTCCTTTATCAATAAGTTCATAAGCAATCGGAAAATTTATTGTAAAATCCCTCCTAACCTCCCTTTGCCAAAGGGAGGGATAATCCCCCTCTTTGGCAAAGAGGGGCGAGGGGAGATTTTCATGTAATTGACCATAATTTATGGTCTCCTTAATAAGATGGTTATTTCCCTTTTTTACGCGAGCCGCCTTCCTGAATTTTTTCGATAAAGTCGCTGAAGTATTTTCTTATAGGCAGCTCCGGGTTCTCGAATATGATTCCTGTCTCGTCATAGACAAGAGTTGAGAGCAGCATGTGCGCGCTGGCCACAGCCGGGAACACCCTGGGCGCGGTGACCGCAGGCCCGCAGAAATTGAAATCAGACCACAGCGCTGAGGCCATGCCCTGCACAACCGCATCCATCGCCTTAAAGCCGTCGAGGCCCCATTTTTCCCTGATCTCTTTCCACATGTGTGTTCCGTTTGAGTAAGCGCCGCCGCAGGGCAGGCCGTATTTTTCCTTGATCAACCTGTTTGCAACGAGCGAAAAAGAGGTTGCAGGCAGGTTCATTACGGACGTGTCTACTATGACCGTGTCAAAGGAATCCGCTCCCTGTTCAAGGATCGCTTCCATTGACTTGACCCGGCCTGCAGGCGACTGGTCCTTGTCGTCAAAGGCCTGCACAACTACGTGGCGAATGCCGAGATCCTTGAGCCTGTTGACCTGGCCTTTGATGTCCTTGTCCCAGGGCGTGATGCTGTTATAAAGGAATTTGTCCTGCACTCCGAGCTGGGCTACATATTCGGTCGCTTTTGCGCGCTGTTCCGCGACCCACATGTCTATGCCGAACGGCATTGAAGTCGTCTCCAGGTAGAAATCGATGTATATCTTCGCCTCTTCCGGAGAGTTTGCGACCATCGCCACCATGCCTGGAATGCCTGTTGCCGCGGACAGCTCTTCCTGCTTTTTTATGATCTCGCGCGCCTTCTCCCTGTTGAAGTTTCCCTTCCGGTCTTCCACTATACGGTCTTTGTTGTGAAACATGGAGGAAATCATCAACGGCGGGTTTTCGCCGGGCTGTCCGCCGATTTTTATACCGCTCAGTTCGAATATCTTTTGTTCCTTTGCGAATCTGAACATCCTTTTTCTCCTTGCCTGAATCAAAATGAAAATAAGAATTAACCACAGAGACACAGAGGACAGAGCAGGGCAGAAAGCTTTTTCTCTCTGTGGCCTCTGCGCCTCCGCGGCTTAAGTCCTGCTAATCGTTCTCCTAGTACACGCCGTGGTCGAACTTCGGCGCAGGCAGATACTCCCACTTCTCGCCCTTCTGATACTTGTCGAATATGTCGAGGCACTTAAGGGCGTATTCAAAAGCGTACGGTATGCCCGGTCCGCCCGGAACAAAGCCGGCCAGGATCATGCCCACGGCCGCGGCCTCGAATACCTCGTTCCAGTTTGCGCCGGCGTTGGCGGCCGGAATCACGTGAATTATGCAGCGAGGCGAGCAGTATGCGACCCCGCCGGACATAAACATGAGTTCCTTGACCTTGCGGGAGAGGGCGCCGTCGCCGAATATGCTTGCATAGAAATCGGCAAACGTCTTGCCCGGATCAGGTGTTACCGTGTTAATGACCTGGAACATCCTCGGCACAAAACCGCACTGTTTCTTCATGTACTCGTTTACTTCTTCAGTAGTCATCTTCTTTTCATCCGCCATCTTATCTCCTCCTGTGTTTTTTCCCGGCGTAACAGCCGGGATGTTTTTACAAAACCGGTCCGTCGTCATAAGACGACATCAAACAAAACTATCGGGCGCAACAATGCCGGGTGACGTTGTTATCCCCGCTTTTGAATATCTTTCCAATCTCACCTCCCTTGCCTCTGATCGTTGGTCACGAAAGTTTCCAGTTCAGCGCGACGTCGTGAAACGTCCTGAGATTTTCATAGCTTATAGTCGGCGGTATATCGCATCCTGGGACAAGAATAAAGCCGTTGTTGTCTTTCCCGGCGATCTCTATTACCTCACTGCAGGCCGCTTCCACTTCCGCTGCGGTCTTGTTCAGGAGAACGTGAACCGGGGCTACATTGCCTCCGAAGGACATCTTGCCGGACAGCGCCTCTTTGGCCCTGGCAATGTCCACCTTCTGATCGAAAAAGATTGTGGAGCAGCCTGTTTGCGGAAACAGTTCAAGCCTGTCGGCTGTGTTGCCGCATATATGCAGGATTGTATGCGCGCCCTTTGACTTTGCCCAGTCGCTCATTTTTTTCAGAGGCGGGACAGCGAACTTTGCCATCTGCTTCGGATTTATGAGGTCGCCGGACGCAGTCGGGTCGGCGATACTGAGCGCCTCAAGGCCGCTGTTAATGAGCGGTTCGTACAGCTTTATCAAAAGGTCTGCGCAGAAGTTGACCATCTGTTCCACAAAGGCGGGTTTTTTAAAAGTATATTTCATGAAAGCCTCTTCACCCACGAAACGGGCAGCCAGGGTGAACGGGCCCCAGCAGGTCATGGTCACAAGGTATTTGTCCCCGATCTTTTCCCTGACCTTCATGGTCGCGTCCATGACGTTCTTTACTACGGGATCGAGGAACAGGTCTTCCATGTCGAGCTTTGCGAGGTCTTCTTCCGAATTCACGATATGCGAGGTCATGTCCGGCGCGCCGATCTCCCTGAACTTTACCCCGACGCCCAGTTTCCTGCCGAGCGCGATTGCGTGGAAATTGTTGAACCCGGACCCTACATACACAATGTCGGACCTTATCTTCTCAGCCTCGGCAACGCACATCTCCACATTCTTGTCGACGTTGCCCGCCAGTTCCTCAAACGATGTGCCGAAATCTTTTATTGACCACATGCCTCCGCCGAAGACGGTCACAGGTACTCGCTCCGTCTTCTCCATCTGAAATGCCTTAAGAATTGTTTCTCTCGGTGTCATTGCCATGTAATTTTGTTCTCCTTTCCCAGATCGATTATTAACATATTAGCTCAGATATTCGTACTTGTCGCGGGCATTAAGAAGCTCCCTCAGCATCTTTGGGTCGGCGGGCACCCTCAGGGCCGATGTGTCATCCCCGTTTTCCGGAGTTCCAATCAGGATGACCCTGATCTTCGGCGACATGGCCCTGATGATATGCTGCGCATCCTCCGCCGACAGGCCGAAAGAACAGGAGTCCATTATTACGGCTTCATAGTCTGTCTTCATTATCGCCTGGACCGCGGCTGCAGGGTGATCGGTTGTGTCCACAATATAACCTTCGTCGCGCAGAAGCCCGTAGAGACTTTTTATCAGCATGGGATCATGAGTGCATAGAAGGATTCTAGACATGGTGAGTTAATATCCAGCAATTAAGGTGCCACAGGCGCCTGCGGCCCAAGCCCGCGGTTTTACAAAATTAACCGATATCGCTTAATTCGGAAGGGGGAAAAATACCCCGGGATTAACGGGGCATTTTTCCCCGGAGACATGTTTGAAAGCCTGGTCTTTGCCGTAAACGCCGATATCCGGGGCCGGGAAAAAGCCTATCCTTGCAGTCCGTATTTTTTCAGCTTCAGATAAAGGGTTTTTCTGTCGATGCCGAGCAGCCGGCAGGTCTTTGTCTGGTTACCGTCGTTTTCCCTGAGCACCCGTAATATATAGTCCCTTTCCATGTCTTCAAGAGACGGGTTTGTAGGTGATTCGCTTTTTTCAGGAACTGCGGGGATTGAAAGGCTGTCGCTTTCCAGTGTTCCCGAATCGCACAGGATCACGC
>Ga0334722_10000085_pt1 | contig 134003 bp, 124 predicted proteins | sample C3_bottom_MG_FD_207210 | JGI IMG/M metagenome (GOLD analysis project Ga0334722, IMG submission 207210) | Sediment microbial communities from Yellowstone Lake, YNP, Wyoming, USA - C3_bottom | ecosystem: Environmental > Aquatic > Freshwater > Lake > Sediment | place: USA: Wyoming | collected... | reverse complement strand
GACGGCCGCCTCGGTCGCCGCCCTCACCGTCTACGATATGGTCAAGGGAGTCGAGCGGGGCGTCGAGATCCGCTCGATCCGCCTCGTCTCGAAGACCGGCGGCAAGAGCGGCGACTGGTTCCGCCCCACGGGCGAGGAGAAGGCGACGCCGGGGCACCGGCCGGGGGCGCGGGTGGCAGGCCGGGTCGTGGCACGGAGGAAGAGCTGAGGTGACCGAGAGCCCGGACCAGCCGACGGCGCTCGTGCTCACGGCGAGCGACCGCAGTTTCGCCGGCGAACGACCCGACCGCTCCGGGGAGCTCCTCGCCGCCCGCCTCGTGGAGCTCGGCTTCCGGGTCGATCGCCGGGTCGTGCCCGATGACCTCGAGGTGATCAGCCGGGCCCTCGTCGAGGGCGCCGCCACGCACCGGCTCGTGATCACGACCGGCGGGACCGGGTTGACCCCGCGCGACGTGACCCCCCAGGCGACGGCGGCGGTCGTCGACTACCAGGTCCCCGGGATCGCCGAGGCGATGCGGGCCGAGGGCCGCCGGCACACCCCGCTGGCCAGCCTGAGCCGGGGGATCGTGGGCGTCCGGGCCGGCAGCCTGATCGTCAACCTGCCCGGCAGCCCGCGCGGGTCGATGGAATCGTTCGCCGCGCTCGAACCGATCCTCGCCCATGCCCTCGAGACGCTCGCCGGACCGTTCGACCACGCCGCCCAGGCCGGCCGGCCCGACCTGCCCGGCGCTGAGCCCCGAACCGCTCCCTGAGGGGGACCGATGTTCGAACCGTTTGCCCACGTGCCGGCCTACCCGCTCGTCTTCCCGCTCTTCTACGGCGCGGTCGCGTTCTTCGCCCTGGTCATGGCCCGCCACCTGCGGATCTTCGCCGCCGTCCGGCCGTCGCGCCCGTTCGCCGACGTGCCGCTCCGGGTCGGCGGCCTCGTCGTCTACGTCCTCGGCCAGGCGAAGCTGTTCAAGGACCTCCGGGCGGGGCTGATGCACGCGGGGATCTTCTGGGGCTTCGTCCTGCTCACGGTCGGGACGGCGAACATCGTGACCGGCGGGCTCGTCGAGCTCGTCGTCGGCTGGCCGCTCGACGGCGCGCTCTGGACGGCCACCTCGGTCCTGCAGAACGCGGTCGCGGTCGTCGTCCTGGTCGCGGTCGGCTACGCCTTCTACCGGCGCCTCGTCAGCCGGCCGCGCCGGCTCACCCTGTCGCGCTCGTCGCTGATCATCCTGGCCCTGATCGGGGGCGTCGTGGCCAGCGAACTGCTCGCCCAGGCCTTCGAGGCGGCGCGCTTTGGCCCGATCGACGGGGCGTTCGTGGCCGACGGGCTGGCCCTCCCGCTTCGCTCGCTCCCGGTCGCGGCGCTCGAGGCCGGCTTCGCGGCGCTCTGGTGGGGCCACATCGCGATCGTCGCCGCCTTCCTGTGCTACCTGCCGTTCACGAAGCACCTGCACATCGTCACCAGCCCGTTCAACGTCTACTTCCGCAAGCTCGCCCCGCGGGGCGAGCTGCCGGCCCTCGACCTCGAGCGCGAGGACGAGACCTTCGGCCTCCGGACGCTCGCCGACCTCGGCTGGAAGGACCTGCTCGACGGCTTCACGTGCACCGAGTGCGGGCGCTGCCAGGATGCCTGCCCGGCCTGGAACACCGGCAAGCCGCTCAACCCGAAGAGCTTCATCATGGGCATCCGCGAGCTGAGCAGCGAGGCGGAGCACGGCCTGCCGCTGATCCCGAACTCGGCTCCCGTGCGCGAGGCGTACGGGCTCGACGACCGGCTCACCCCCGACCGGCTGGCGATCCCGCTCGTCGAGCACGCGATCCCGTACGACGCGGTCTGGGACTGCGTCACCTGCGGCGCCTGCGTCGAGGCCTGCCCGGTGCTGATCGAGCACGTCGACAAGATCGTCGGCATCCGGCGCAACCTCGTGCTCGAGGAATCCCGGTTCCCCCAGGAGCTGACGGTCGCCTTCCGGGCGATGGAGAGCGTCGGCAACCCGTGGGGCCAGGCGCCCGCGACCCGGACCGACTGGACGATCGGCCTGCCCTTCGAGGTCCCGACCGTCGCCGCGCTCGCCGCGGCCGGACGGCTGGCCGAAATCGAGGTCCTCTACTGGGTCGGCTGCGCGGCCGCCTTCGACGAGCGCAACCGGAAGGTCGCCCGGGCGTTCGCCACCTGCCTGAACGCGGCCGGGGTACGCTTCGCGATCCTCGGCCAGGAGGAGTCGTGCACCGGCGATCCGGCCCGCCGGATGGGCAACGACTACGTCTACCAGGTCCTCGCCGCGGGCAACATCGAGACGCTCGGGCGCTACGGTCTGCGGAGCATCGTGACCGCCTGTCCGCACTGCTTCAACGCGCTCGGGGTGGAGTATCCCCAGCTCGGCGGCCGCTACGAGGTCGTTCACCACTCGGTCTATCTCCAGCGCCTGCTCGCCGAGGGGCGGCTGCGGGTGGCGGACCGGGTGCCGGTCGCGGCCGCGGGAGGGGCGGGCGCATCGGCCGGCGGAGGGGACGGGGCGGACGGGCGGCGGACGGTCACCTACCACGACTCGTGCTACCTCGCCCGCTACAACGGGGTGATCGCGGCCCCGCGCGACGTCCTGGCGGCCGTCCCCGGCCTCGAGCTGCGCGAGATGGAGCGAACGGGCCGCTCGACGTTCTGCTGCGGCGCGGGCGGCGGCCGGCTGTGGATGGAGGAGACGCGCGGGACGCGGATCAACGCCGAGCGGACGCGCGAGGCGCTCGCGACCGGCGCCGGGACGGTCGCGACCGGCTGTCCGTTCTGCATGACGATGCTCCGCGACGGTCTCGCCGACGCCGCCGGCGGGGCGCCCGGCACGGTGAGCGCGATGGACGTGGCCGAGATCCTCGCCGGCAGTCTCGCTCCGGCCGAGCGGGAGGGACGACAGCTGCCGGTCCTGGGCTGACGGCCCGCCGCGCCCACGGCCCGGTGCTACGATGCCCCGGTGACCGCCTCGCTCGCCTCCGCCTACCGGCTGACCGAGGAGCAGGCCCTGCTCCGCGAGGCCGTCCGGACCCTGGCCGAGGAGCGGATCGCACCGCGCGCGGCGGAGATCGACCGGAGTGCCGAGTTTCCCTGGGACATCAAGGAGCTCCTGGCCGGCCAGGACATCCTGGCCCTCCCGTTCCCGCCGGCCTACGGTGGGCTCGGGGCCGACCTGCTCACGGTCTGCCTGGCGATCGAGGAGATCGCCCGGGCGTGCGTCACCTCGTCGCTCATCCTCGCCGTCCAGGAACTCGGTGCCCTCCCGCTCCTCCTCGCCGGGAGCGAAGCACAGCAGGCGCGCTGGTTCCCCGACCTCGCCGCCGGCCGGACCCTGATCGCCTTCGCCCTGACCGAGGCCGGCGCCGGCTCGGACCCGGCGGCGACCCGGACCCGGGCGACCCGGGACGGGGACGACTACGTGCTCGAGGGGACGAAGCGCTTCATCACCCACGGCAGCATCGCCGACCTCGTCACCGTCTTCGCCGTGACCGACCCCGAGGCACCCCGCCACCGGAACCTGTCCTGCTTCGTGGTCGAGAAGGGGATGACCGGTTTCGGCGTCGGGCGGCTCGAGCACAAGATGGGGATCCGCGGCTCGCCGACCGCGGAGCTCGTCTTCGACCGGGTCCGCGTGCCGGTCGCCAACCGGATCGGGGCCGAGGGTGAAGGGTTCTCGATCGCGATGCGCACGTTCGAACGGTCGCGACCCGGGATCGCCGCCCAGGCGGTCGGGCTCGCCCAGGGCGCCCTCGACGTGGCGGCCCGCTACGCCACCGAGCGGCTCCAGTTCGGGCGCCCGATCGGCGAGCTCCAGATGGTCCAGGCCCTCCTGGCCGACATGGATGCCTCGACCGAGGCCGCGCGGGCGCTGACGTACGCCGCGTGCGCCGCGGTCGAGGCCGGCGCGACTGACGCCGGGCGCTGGGCCGCAGCGGCTAAACTCGTGGCCGGGGATACCGCGATGCGGGTAACGACCGACGCGGTCCAGGTCCTCGGCGGCTACGGGTATCTCGAGGAATTTCCGGTCGAGCGGATGATGCGCGACGCGAAGATCACCCAGCTCTACGAAGGGACGCAGCAGATCCAGCGCCTCGTCGTCGCCCGGTCGCTGCTGCGCCGCTTCCAGCCCGCGCGATCCTGACGGCCGCGGTCGCCCGGCCCCCTCGGACGCGAACGAGAGAACGAGACGGACAGGAGGGATGATTCACAGTGCGCATCGTCGTCCTCGTCAAGCCCGTGCCGGACCCGGCCGCCGGCGCCGAGCGGCTCGACTCGAACCTCCGTCTCGACCGCGCGGCCGCGCCGGCGGTCGTGAACGGCAACGACGAATACGCCCTCGAGGCCGCCCTGAAGCTGACCGAGGCCCACGGCGGCGAGGTGACCCTCCTCTCGATGGCCCCCGCCTCGGCGCCCGAGACACTGCGCAAGGCGCTGGCCATGGGCGCCCAGCGCGGCGTCCTCGTCAGCGACCCGGCCCTCGCGGGCTCGTGCACGCTGTCCACGACCCGGGTCCTGGCGGCCGCGCTCCGGACGCTCGAGTTCGACCTGGTCCTTGCCGGCGTCGACACCTCCGACGGCCAGGCCGGGGTCGTCGCGGCCGGGGTCGCCGCCCTGCTCGGGCTGCCGTACCTCTCCTATGCCGCCCGGATCGAGCCCGATCCCGCCGCCGGCCACGTCCGCGTCCGGCGGATCAGTCCGACCGGCTACGACCTGCTCGAGGCCCCCCTGCCGGCCCTCGTCAGCTGCACCCAGGTCCTCGGCGAGCCGCGCTACCCCTCGCTCAAGGGGATCATGGCCGCCCGCTCGAAGGAGATCGCCGTCCGCTCGCTCGCCGACCTCGGGCTCGATCCGGCGGCCGTCGGAGGGTCGGTCGCCACGACCCGGGTCCTCGGTGCCCGGCCGCCGGCGGCCCGGGGAGCGACCCGGGTCGTCCGGGGCAGCCCGCAGGAGAGTGCGCGCGAGGTCGTCGCCTTCCTCGCCGAACGGAGGCTGATCTGATGGCCGGTGACATCTGGGTTGTCGCTGAGCTGGCCGAGGGCGGGCTGGCACGGATCAGCACCGAGGCCGCGACCGCCGGCCGAGAGCTCGCTGCGGCGGCCGGCCGGGAGGTGGTCGGGGTCGTCGTCGCCGCCGCGCCCGACGAGCCGGCGCGCGAGCTGGCGCGGTACGTGCCGCGCGTCGTCGCGATCGCGGACCCGGCCGCCGGGGAGCACGCCTGGTCGGCCGTCGCGGCGACCGACCTGGCGGCGCTGCTCGAGCGCGAGGGCCCGAGCTGCGTCCTGGTCGGGGCGACCCCGGACGGTCGCGACCTGGCCGGCATCCTCGCCGCCCGGCTGGGCTGGGGGGTGCTCGCCAACGCGACCGGGCTGAGCTGGTCGCCGGACGGTCCGACCGTCGAGATGAGCGTCTTCGGCGGCAAGCTGCTGACCAGCTCCGCGTTCACCGTCGAGCACGGGATCGTGACCGTCCGGCCGGGCACGGTGACCGCGGTCACGACCGGGACGAGCGGGACGATCGAGCCGGTCGCCGGCGGCGCGGGCGGTCGGGCAACGGGTCCGGGGACGGACGTGCCGCTCGTGCGCGTCGTCGAGCGGGTGAGCGAGGCCGGCGCCGCCGCCCCGATCGAGGAGGCAAAGGTGATCGTTGCCGGCGGCCGGGGGGTCGGCGGACCGGAGGGGTTCCGGATCGTCGAGGAGCTCGCCGCCGAGCTGGGCGGCGTCGTCGGCGCGACGAGGGCGGCGGTCGACGCGGGCTGGATCCCGTACGCCCGCCAGATCGGCCAGACGGGCAAGACGGTCAAGCCGACGCTGTACGTCGCGCTCGGCATCTCCGGGGCGATCCAGCACAAGGTCGGGATGCAGTCGGCCGGGACGATCGTGGCCGTCAACCGCGATCCGGATGCCCCGCTGGCCGAGTTTGCCGACCTGTACGTGGTCGGCGACCTGTTCGAGGTCGTGCCGGCCGTCCTGGCCGAGCTCCGCGCCCGGCGGACCTGAGCGAGCCGGCCCGGGCCGATGGACCCGTCGATCGTCGTCTCGCTCGGCATCTTCGTCGCCCTCGTCGTCCTGTTCGCCGTCGTTGCGCGGCGGACGGCGCAGGTCGTGGTCGAGACGCGCGAGGCCCAGGTCTTCCGGCGCGTGGTCGCCGACCTCGCCGCGAGGCTCGACATCTCGCTCGGCGGGCTGATCGAGCGGATCGACGGAGTCCGCCGCCACGCCCTCGCCCCGGACGCGATCGGCGAGAGCCTCGCCGCCGGGAGCGAAGCCCTCGACCGCTACGCGCAGGAGGCGCGCGGGCTGCGTCATCCGCCGTCCGCCGCCGAGCTGGCCGACGGCCTCGTCGGCGAGATCGAGCGTGCCGGACGGGCGGTCCGGATGGTCGAGCACGGCTGCACGATCCTGGCCGCCGCTCGCGGCGTCGGCGGTGAAGCCGAGGGCGAGGTGGCGATCAAGCGCGGCTACCTGAACCTGCTCCATGCCCGCGAGGCGATCGCCGAGTACGCCGCCGAGATCGCCCTCGCTCGTCCGGGCAGCAACCCGCGCTGGTACAGCCGGCGCGAGCGGGAGGCGGCCGCTTCGGACCCCGTGCGTCGCGACGAGCCCCGTATCTAGTGGTATGCTCGCTTGGCACCACAAGCGGTAGTGGTGGAGGAGCGAAGGCAGATGCGCTGTCCCCAGTGTGGCGCGCACGAGACGCGCGTCGTCGACTCGCGGGACCTCGATGACGCCGCGACGATCCGGCGCCGCCGGGAGTGCGCCGCGTGTGCTACCCGGTTCACGACCTACGAGCGGATCGAGAGTGCGCGGCTGGTGGTCGTGAAGCGCGACGGGACCCGCCAGGAGTTCGACCACGACAAGCTCGCGGCCGGCCTGCGCAAGGCCCTCACCCGGCGCCCGGTGCCCGACGATGCCGCCGAACGGGCGGCCGACGTGATCGAGGCCGAGCTGCGGGCGAGCGGCCAGGCGGAGGTTCCCTCGTCACGGATCGGGATGCTGGCGATGGAGAAGCTGCGCGAGCTCGACCACATCGCCTACATCCGGTTCGCCTCGGTCTACCAGAGCTTCGAGGACCTCGAGGACCTGAAGCGCGAGGTCGACAGCCTGTACGCCGAGCGCGGCGCCGGGAGCGCGGAGGGCGCGCGGACGTGAGCGTCCTCTCGGACCGCGACATCCGGGCCGAGCTCGAGGCCGGCCGGGTCCGGATCGAGCCGTACGATCCGGCGGACCTGCAGCCCTCGTCGGTCGATCTCCACCTCGACCGCAGCTTCCGGGTCTTCCGCAACAACCGCTACGCCTACATCGACGTCCGCGCCCTCCAGCCGGACCTGACCGAGCTGCTCCGGATCGAGCCGGACGAGCCGTTCATCCTCCACCCGGGCGAGTTCGTGCTCGGCCAGACGCTCGAGTGGGTCGAACTGCCGGACGATCTCGTCGCCCGCCTCGAGGGCAAGAGCTCTTTAGGCCGACTCGGCCTGCTCATCCACTCGACGGCGGGCTACGTCGATCCGGGCTGGAAGGGGACCCTCACCCTCGAGCTCTCGAACGTCGCCAACCTCCCGATTGCCCTCTACTACGGGATGCGGATCGGCCAGATCAGCTTCTTCCGGATGTCCTCGCCGGTGGAACGGCCGTACGGCTCGGCCGGGCTCGGCTCGAAGTACCAGGGCCAGCGCGAGCCGACCGCCTCGGCCTTCGACGCCGACTTCGCGGCCGGGCGCCGGACGGCCGGCGGGTCGGAGCCGACATGAGGGCGGCTGTCCGGGGCGAGTTGAGCCGCCCTGTTCGATCACCGACAGGGCCGGGCATCGGCCGTCCGACGCGATGGGCCTGAACGACGCCGTCCACTGGTCGCGGGACCTGGGCCGCGGCACGACCGTGGCACTCGTCCAGGCCGGGACGTTCCGTTCCGACGCCGGGGCGCTCTTCGGCCCGGTGCCCCGGATCCTGTGGGACGAGCAGGTCCGCGACGAGATCGACGAGCAGCACCGGCTCCTCCAGGCGCTGAACTGCCTGCTGATCGAGACCCCGGGCGGACGGGCGCTGGTCGAGACCGGGATCGGCGAGCGGTTCGACGAGAAGGTGCGGCGGATCCGCCAGGTCGAGGGCGAGCCGATCCTGCCCTCGCTCCGGCGAGCCGGCTTCGATCCGGCGACGATCGATGTCGTGGCCATGAGCCACCTCCACTTCGACCACGCCGGCGGCCTGCTCGACGCCGAGGGCCGGCGAGCGTTCCCGCGGGCGGTGATCGTCGCCCAGCGTGCCGAATGGGAGATCGCGCTCGGCGACAACCCGCGGCTCGTGGCGAGCTACGACCAGCCGGAACTTCGGCTGGTCCGCGACTGGGGGGCGGAGGGCTGGGCCGAGGGCGAGCGGGAGCTCCTGCCGGGCGTCTCGGTCGTCCCGACCGGCGGCCACTCCGGCGGCCACCAGGCCGTCCTCGTCCGGGCGCCCGGCGCGACGCTCGCCTTCTTCGGCGACCTGTGCATGCGGCCGTGGAGCGCGAACCCGCGCTGGGTGACCGCGTTCGACGACTTCCCGCTCGACTCGGTGGCGATGAAGGCGTCCCTCTTTGCCCGGGCCGCCGACGAGGGCTGGACGGTCGTCCTCTCGCACGAGCGCCGGCGGCCGGTCGGCCGGCTCGTCCGGGACCGGGACCGGTTCCGCTTCGAGCCGCTCTGACCGCCGGGGCGCCAGCCCGGCCGCCCCTTGCCCCCTCGCCGCGCCGGCGGTCCGCCCCAGGCCCGCCCATCGCCGCGGCGCCCATCCCTGGGCGTTCTGCTGCGCGCAACAGACTCCAGGCGAGAGCCCCGAAGGGCGCGACCTGGTGGCAGACGTTCTGCTGGCCGGAACAAGACCCACGTGCCCTCCCTCCACCGGCCGTGTCCTGGCCGAATGTCCTTGCGGCAAGAACAGACTGGCGCTGCCGGAGCAGGGCGGTGCCGATCACGCGCCAGTCGGGCGCTCGCTCCGCCGGTTTGTCCTGCACCGAAGAACGGCCCTCGCGACGCCCCCCGGCGGCCACCTGCCTGCGCCGGTTTGTCCTGCATCGAAGAACGCCGCCGGGGCGGTTAGGCCAGCGAGCCTGACGCCCGCCGCGGCACGTCCACTACGGCACCCCGGCCGGCCACCCCGCGGCCCGCTCCTGCTCGCCTACACCCCGTTCAGGAAGGTGAAGTAGCGCGGCAGGAGACTGAGCCAGTCAAAGAGCATCGCCAGCCCGATCGCCATGACCAGCAGACCGCCGATGAGCGAGACAAGCTGGCCGTGGCGGGCGAGCGGCCGGACGAGTGCCGGGGCCCGGTCGTACAGCACGCCGACGACCAGGAACGGGATCCCCAGCCCGACCGTATACCCGACCAGCAGGACCGCGCCCTGGAGGGCCGTGCCCGATGTCGCCGCCAGGCCGAGGATGCCGCCCAGGATCGTGCCGATGCAGGGCGTCCAGCCGACCGCGAAGATCGCCCCCAGGCCGAACGAGGCCAGCCAGCCGGTCCGGGAGGCGACGAGACGGCCGCCGAGCCGATCAACGCGGCTGGCGCCGCCTCCTGCCGGGGCGAGGGCGATCGAACCGCTGGCGCCCGCGAGCTGGCTGGCCGCCCCGCCCTCGAGCGGGCGCCAGACCCGTTCGAGGGTCGGGATCGTGAGAATCCCGGCCAGGTTCAGGCCGAGGACGATGAGCAGGACTCCCCCGACCTGGCGGAGGGCGGGCAGGTAGTCGACGAGGGGACCGGCGGCAAACGTCGCGGTCACGCCCAGGACGGTGAAGACGGTGCCGAAGCCGAGCACATAGGCCAGGGCGTGGCGGAGGGCAACCCAGCGCGAGGGCGGCGCTCCGTCGGCGCTGGCGGCGACCGCGACCGCCGTCAGCTGCCCGACATAGGCCGGCACGAGCGGCAGGACGCAGGGCGAAAGGAAGCTGATCACCCCGGCCGCGATCGCCACGAGGAGGGTGAGGTCCGGCCCGCTGCTCACCGGCCCACCTGGCCAGGGACCCTGGTCGTCTCGCTCGGCCCGCCGGCGGGACGGCCGTCGAGGACCTCCCGCACGAGCGCCTGCAGCCGGACGACGCTCGTCGCCAGTTCGAGCCGGCGGTCGCCGAGCTCGAAGACCGGGATCGTCAGGAAGAACGCCCGCTCCCAGGTCGGGTCGGTCGTGATGTCACGCTCGACGAGGCGGGGGACCGCGAGGCCGGTCGTCGCACGCTGGCCGAGGATCGCCTGGGCGTTCGCCCGCGCCTCGTCGCACAGCCCGCAGCCGGGCTTGCCGTACAGGATGAGGTCGGGGAGGGGAGTGGCCGCCGTCCGGCCGTCTGGTTCGCGCATCGCGTCCGCATTCTAGCGGTCATCGGTCGCAGGCCCTGGCGCGGCCGGCCGGCAGAGCGCGGTACGATGGACACCGCGCCCCCGTAGCTCAGTGGACAGAGCGAGGCCGTCCTAAGGCCTGCGTCGGCGGTTCGAGTCCGTCCGGGGGCGCCAGCTTTCTGCTCAACTCGTGAGCATCTGCGAGACCGCGTCGTCAAGCCCGCCGGCGGCCTGGCGTGAGCACGAGCCCTGCCCCGTTCGCGGTCTGCGAACCCCGCGCGCCGCAGGAGGCGTCCCTCGGTCCGTGAGCGAACCGGGAACGCCTCTCGGCGATCAGCTCTGCGGTCAGCCGCAGGTCACGCTGGAACGGACGCGAGGTCGCCCACGATGAAGCCAAGGCGACCCGTCCGGTCCTCGACGAGGTGCCCGAGGCCCGCGATGTTCGCCGCCGTCCAGGTCCGGGCGGCCGCCGCCGCCGCCTCGGCCGCCTTGGCCGAGGCCCAGACGCTGATCGAGCAGTTCGTCCCGTCGCCGAGGTCCGCAAAGGTGTAGGCCACGAAGCCCGGGGTCGCCCGGAAGACGTCGGCCAGGCCGCCGGGAGCCTGGATGAGCCGGGTGAGCTCCTCAAAGGTTCCGGCGGTCTGCTTGTAGGTTGCGATTCGAACGTGCTGCATCGTCTGCTCCTGCTCCTGCCCGCTGGTGTGTCGCGGGATCAGCAGCACCGTACGAGGGGCGCCGGCCGCCTCGGAATGCCCCCGGAGGTGAGATTCACCTTGCCTTCAGGTAAGGTTCGGCCGGGAGGAGCCAGACGATCGACCGGACGGCACCAGCGTCGCGTCCCATGCCGGAGCTCACGCGCCGGGAGCGTGACGTGCTGGCCGCCCTCTGCCGCCCCTTGACGACGAGCGGGCCGGTCCTGATGCCGGCAACGATTCGCGAGATTGCGGCTGAGCTCGTGGTCACGGAAGCAGCCATCAAGCAGCACCTGCTCAACTTGTACGACAAGTTCGAGGTTCCGGAGGGCGCCGGGAGCCGGCGCATCGCGCTGGCGCGGGTGGCCGTGCAGCGCGGCTTCCTCGCCGGAGTCGGCCCCGCGGCACCGGTCGCGGGCCCGATCGAGGAGGGGCGCGCCGCCGCTGCTCGTCGTGCCTGGGAGGACGCCTACACGGCCCTCTCGACCGCCGCTTCGAGAGGGTCGCTTGATGTCGGCGACCTCGAGCTCCTGGGCGACGCAGCCACGTGGACCGGGCGGTTCGAGGCCTCGACGGCGGCCCGGGAGCAGGCGTACGCGGCCTACCTTGCCCGCGCTGACCGCCGGTCGGCGGCACGGGTCGCGCTCGGCCTCGGCTGGAACGCCGCGGTGACGCTCCGGTTTTCCGTGGTCGCCGGCTGGATGGCCTCGGCGGGTCGGCTGCTGGCGGCGGACGGTGACGTCGCCGAGGCAGCAGTCTGGCCCGAGCATGGACTGATCCTGTCGCTGATGGCGCTGAACGAGCTCGCGATGGGCCAGCTCGAGCCGGGGCTGGAGCATGCGCGCGCGGCGTACGAGATCGGGCGGCGAACGGGGGACGCGGACATCCAGGCGCTCGGCCTTGTCTTCCAGGGGTTCGGCCTCGTGCACCAGGGACGGCTGGACGACGGTCGAGCGCTGCTCGACGAGGCGATGGCGAGCGCGACGGCCGGCCACCTTGGGACCCTCGCCCAGGGGATGGTCTACTGCCGCACGCTGAGCGCCTGCCTGGATACCTTCGACTACCGGCGGGCGATCGAGTGGACCGAGGAGATCGAACGGCACGCGCCGGCGCTCGGCAGCGTGGGGTTCCCCGGAGACTGCCGGACGCACCGGGCAGCCGTGCTGGTCGTCCGCGGGGAGTGGCAGCGCGGAGCCGAGGAGGCGGAGGCTGCGGCCGCCGAGTCGCCCGCCTACGACCTGGGCCACACGGTCCAGGCGCTGGCCGCGCTCGGCGAGATCCGCCTGAGACAGGGCGACCTCGTTGCGGCACGCGACGCCTTCGACCGCGCCGCCGCCTTCGGCCTCCCCCCAGGCCCGGGGCATGCGCTCGTGCTCCTTGCCCTGGGCGACGCGCACGCGGCGCTCGCTGCCATCGCTCGCGCTCAGAACGGCGCCGGCGGGGATCAGCTGACCAGGGCACGCTACCTGCCCGCGGTTGTCGAGATCGCGCTTGCCGCGGGCGATTTCGATCGGGCGCGCTCATCGTGCGCTGAGCTCGCGGACATCGCCGCCGCGTTTTCGGGTCCGGTCCTCGCGGCGACCGTGGCCGGGTGCAGCGCCGCCGTCTCGTTGGCGGCGGGCGACGCGCCGAAAGCGATCGAACTCGCCCGCGACGCGGTACGGCACTGGCGCCTGGTCGGCGCTCCCTACGAGCTTGCCCGGTGTCGGATCCAGGTCGCGACCGCGGCCGCAGCCCTCGGCGATCGCGAGGATGCCGTTCGCGAGGCCCGGGCCGCACTCGCGTCGTTCGCGGCGCTCGGGGCCCAGCGGGAGATCAGGGCCGCCGCGGACCTCCTCGATCAGCTCGACCGATCCGCGACGTAGCGAGTCGCCGCAGCGCACCCGCGCGACGGAGGCGCCGACACTCAATCGGTGAGCCGGTGCACCTGGGCGACGTAGGCGCGATGGGGCACCGAACCGCTGATCGGGTCTGCCGCATCATCCCCGATGATCAGGTTCAGGTTCGCCCCGTTGGCCGTGTACGGGTCGTAGCCGGGCGCGCCGAGCTCCGGGCATGCCTCCCACCAGCCGTGTTGACCGACGACCACCTCGGGCCGCAGCGAGTCGTTGAGGCGGGCCCGGGCTCGAACGCTCCCGAGGGGCGTCTCCACGCGCAGCCAGTCGCCGGCGGCGATCCCGCGGTCGCTCGCCGCCGCGGGGTGGATCTCGAGCTCGGGATCCATCGCCTTCCGGCGCAGGCTCGGCAGGCCGCGATGCTGCGTCTCGCAGAACAGGCCGTGCTTGGCGGACGTGAGGATCAGGGGGAACCGCTCGGCCAGGTCGGGTCGCGAGCGTGGACTCACGAGCGGCTCCTGGAACTCGGGGAGTGGCGGATATCCATGCTCGAGCAGCACCTGGGAGTAGAGCTCGATCTTGCGGGTCGGAGTGTGGAACCCGACCGGAGCCCCGTTTCGCACGGCCTCGAACTTGCGGAAGCGCGCTTCGACCGGCACCCGGATCCCCTCTGGATGTGCCCGCAGCTCGTCGATCGTCAGCCCCGCCTGGCTGAGCCGGTAGATGTTGCCGGCCTCGATGTCCCCGTCCCAGAAGTGCCGGCCCAGGCCGAGCCGGGTCGCCAGCCCGAACACGATCTCGGCGTCTGAACGGGCCTCTCCCGGTGGATCGGCGACCCTGCGCCTGAGCTGGACGAGCGAAGCGGCCTCCTGGCTGCCCTCGAAGCCGAGCTTGAGGTTCTCGCGCTCGAATGGGCTGGCGACCGGGAGGACGACGTCAGCGAGCTCGGCGGTGGGGTTCATGAACAGGTCCGCGTGGACGTAGAAGTCGAGCGCAACCAGGGCGTCGCGACCACGGCGCGTGTCGGCGTGGGCCATGACCAGGTTGGCCCCGAAGCCGACCATGCCCCGGACCGGGTACGGCTCATGCTCCACGATCGCACGGTAGACGTCCCCGGCGGTGACGAACCCCCAGCGCGCTGGCCCGAGCGGCCGCTCCCGAAGGCCGAGGGCTTTCGTCCTCTGCTCCGGCGGGAGCAGCTCCCGGCCCTCGACGGCGGGTGCCGGCACCGGCGTGAACAGGACATTGCCGCCCGGCGCATCGAGACAGCCGGTCAGGGCATAGAGCTGCCCGATCGCCCGCGCGATCTGGGTTGCGTTCGTGTGCTGCTCGACTCCGCTCCACGCGTAGTAGGCGACCGGTCGCGAGGCCCACAGCATCCGGGCCGTCTCCACTACCTGCCCGGCCGGCACGCCGCAGATCGCGTCGACCCGGGCTGGGGAGTAGCGGCTGCAGGCTTCGGCCACGAGGTCGAAGGCAGGTCGGCAGGCGACCTCGCCGGCAGCGGTCGCCACGCGGAACGTCCCCCTCAGGGCGAGCTCCGCGCTTCCGTACTGGCCCTGCGCGGGGTCATCGACCGTGGGGCAGCCAGTCGCCTCGTCCCAGGCCACGAAGCGGCCGGGGCTCCCGTTTGCCAGGTCGGCCTCGGTGAGAAACCGGCCCGTGTCGTTCCGGACGAGGAGCGGTCCGTTCGTCCACTTCAGGATGAAGTCACGGTCGTACCAGCCGCGATCGATCATGACCGCCGCGATCCCCAGGGCCAGCGCAGCGTCGGCCCCGGGCCGGACCTGGAGCCAGAGGTCGGCCTTCGCCGCCGGACCCGCCCGGCGTGGGTCGACAACGATCAGGCGTGCCCCGCGCCTGAGCGCCTCGACGGTCGCGGTCGCGTGGGCGATCCGGGCGACGTTCGGGTTGTAGCCCCAGTACAGGATGCACCCGGCGCGCTCGAGGTCGGGCATGTACGCGCCGGGCACCGCCGCACCGAAGGTGTACGTGGGTGCAAGGTAGCGGCCCCATCCGCACAGCTCCATCGAGACGCACAGGTTCGGCGTCCCGAAGGCGTTCATCAGACGGCTGATCCAGGCCATTGTGTCGTCGGATCCCGAGGTCGACGGCGAGGCGACACTGAACACGACACTCTCCGGACCGTCCTGCGCGGCGATCGCCGCCAGGCGCCCGGCGACGAGATCGAGCGCTTCGTCCCACCCGATCCGCTCCCAGCCCGGGTCCGGATCCCCCTTCGGGCGCGTCCGGCGGAGGGGGTACCGTAGCCGGCCGGGGTGGTAGACAAGCTCGGGAGCCGCCCTGCCTTTGGCGCACAGCGCCCGACCGGTCGGATGGGTCGGGTCCGGGTCGAGCGCCACGAACCGGCCGTCGTCCACGGTTGCGATCGAGCCGCACCGGGAAACGCACAGTCCGCAGTAGCCTGGGATGCGCTCGATGGAGGGGGACGCCTCGACCATTCGGTCCACACACAACGCGCCGGCGAGCCGCCGGCGACTGGCAGCGACGATCCTAGGCCGTATCGGTCGGAATGTCGAGGTTCGTTCGTTTGCGTCCGCATGCTCACGCCCCCGCTCGCGATCCGGGCGGCGATCGCGTTACGATGACGTCAACCTCGCCTCCCGGACGGCCGGCGCTCCGGGGGGGGCGCCACAGCAGATCGGAGGATGATGGCCCGCGAGCAACGGACGATCGTCTTCTTCCCGGAAGGCGCGTTCGGACCGACGAACAACTGCATCGGGATCGGTGCCGTGCTCCGGGCCCGCGGCCACCGGGTCGTGTTCGTGGTCGAGGAGTCGTTCGCCGGGACGCTCGAGGCGCAGGGCTTCGAGGAGGCCCGGATGCGCCTGTCGCCGCCGCCGGAGGTCGAGGAGGTCCCCGGCCAGTTCTGGAAGGACTTCATCCGCGACACCGCCCCCGAGTTCCGCAAGCCGACGATTGCCCAGCTCGAGTCGTTCCTGCGCCCGACCTGGCAGGCCCTGATCGACGGCGCGACCTACGCCAACGAGCGGCTGGCCGCGATCTTCGACGAGCTCCGGCCCGACGCGATCGTCGAGGACAACGTCGTCGCCTTCGCCGCGATCCCGGCCTCGGGCCGGCCCTGGGCACGGATCACCTCGTGCAACCCGCTCGAGCTCAAGGACCCCGCCCTCCCGCCCGTCTTCTCGGGCTACCCGAGCGCCGAACGAGCCGGCTGGCGGGAGTTCTGGGCCGAGTACGACCGGGTCCTCGGACCCCAGATCGCCGCCTTCGACGCCTGGCTCCGCGACCACGGTGCGCCGCCGCTGCCCGGACCTCGCGACTACCTCTGGGCCTCGCCGTACCTCAACCTGTACGTCTACCCGGCCGAGGCCGATTATCCGCGCCAGGTGCCGCTCGGACCCACCTTCCACCGGCTCGACAGCTCGGTCCGGGCGACGAGCGCGACGTACCGGGAGCACGAGCGCCTGGGCGCGGACGGGGCGCTCGTCTACCTCTCGCTCGGCTCGCTCGGCTCGGCCGACGTGGCGCTCATGACGCGCCTGATCGACATCCTCGGCCGGACGCGGCATCGGTACATCGTCAGCAAGGGGCCCCAGCACGAGCTGATCGAGCTGGCCGACAACATGGTCGGCGCCGAGTTCCTGCCCCAGCCGGCGATCCTGCCGCTGGTCGACCTCGTGATCACCCACGGCGGCAACAACACCGTCACCGAGAGCTGGCACGCGGGCAAGCCGATAATCGTCCTGCCGCTCTTCTGGGACCAGTACGACAACGCCCAGCGGGTCGCGGAGCTCGGGCTTGGGGTGCGCCTGGCGACCTATTCGTTCGACGACGCCGAGCTGACCGGGGCGATCGAACGCCTGCTGGCCGACGCGGCGCTCCATGAGCGGCTGGCGGGGATGGCGGCGCGACTGCAGGCGACCCCGGGGACGGTCCGCGCGGCCGACCTGATCGAGCGCCTCGCCCGGACCGGCCAGCCGGTGATCTGAAGGCTCGTCCCCGGGCCGGCTATCCTTGGCCGGTGACCTCCCGACCGATCCCTCCCGAGGTGCTCGACGCGGCCCACGCCCGTCGGCTCGCCCGCCAGGCGGGCGACTGGGAGGAGGCCGACCGGCTGCGGGCCGCGATCGAGGCGGCCGGCTGGCGGGTCGTCGACCGGGGGATCGACTTCGCCCTCCGCCCCGCGCATCCGCCCGACGTCAGCGACGAGCACGGGATTCGCTACGGCGCGAGTGAGCGGGTCCCCTCCCGCCTGGACGAACCCGCGACCGCGCTGGCGACGGTCGTCCTCCGGGCCCCCGAGGATCCGGCCGCCCTGGTCCGGCTGCTCGACGGGCTGCGCCGGACAGCCCCGGCCGGCACCCAGGTCATCGTCGTGGCTGACGCCCCCTCCGAGGCGGTCGCGGCGGTGCTCGACGACCGGTCCGGCCCGCTCGCGACCCCGATCGGCGGCGAGCCAGTCGAGGTGGTCCGGATGGCCGGTCCGGTCGGTGCAGCGGCGGCCCTGAACGCGGGTATTCGCCGGGCGGTCGGCGAGGTGATCATCGTCCTCGACGAGAGCATCGAGCCGGTCGGCGACATCGTGTCGCCGCTCGTGGGCGCGCTCGCTGATCCGTCCGTGGCGGTCGCAGGAGGGTGGGGGAGCGTGAGTCGCGACGCCCGCCGGTTCACGCCTGCGCCACCGGGCGAGGTCGACGTGATCGACGGCCCGTGCCTCGCCTTTCGCCGGGCCGACTACGCCGCCCGGGGCCCGCTCGACGAGCACTTCCGCCACCCCCACCGGCTCGACGCGTGGTGGAGTCTCGTCCTCCGCGACGAGGGCCCGGACCGGCCGCCGCGACGCGCGCTCCGGCTCGCCGACCTGCCTGCCGCGCCCGCCGCCGTGCCGGTGGGCAGGCCGGTCGCCCCCGAGGCGGCACGCGAGCTGAAGCGGAACAGCTACCGGGTGAGCGACCGGTTCGGATTCCGACGCGATCTCCTGTCCGGCGGGCAGCGGGCCTAACGTTCGGGGCGCCGCCTCGTTCTCCTGGTCGAGGCTTCGCGGCTCCAGGCATCGTTCCCCCGGCGGTGTGGTTCGGCGGAGCCTCCCTTCCTGTCCGGCCTCCGGCGCGGACGAGCCCGGACCGCCAGCCTATACTCGCGCCCTGGGGTCGCCGACCAGTTCCTGGCGCCCCGTCAGGCTGTGGGGATCCCCGGACCCGGATGGCTCTCGTCCTTCGTCGCCTCTCGCTCCTGCTCGTCGTGGCCCTGGCCGGGGCGGTCGTCATCGGCGCGGCCGGGTTCCCGGGCTCGCCGTCCCGTGGTCGGGGGGCCGAGCGGGGCGAGGTCTCGATCCTGGCCGGCGAACCCGCGACGATCGATCCAGCCCGTGAGGGCGACTCGGCCAGCGCCGCCGTCTCGGCCCAGCTCTTCGAGACGCTCACGACGTACGACCCCGAGCTCGTTCTCCGGCCCGCCCTGGCCGCATCGTGGGAGGTCCTCGACGGAGGCCGCCGGGTCGTCTTCCATCTCCGCCCCGGGCTGACCTTTTCCGACGGGACGCCGCTCAGCGGGGCGGACGTCGTCCGCAGCTGGCTGCGCATCCTCGATCCCCGGTCGCCCTCGCCGCTCGCCTCGCTGGCGCTCGATGTCGAGGGCGCCGGGGCCTACCTGCGCGGGCAGAGCCGGGACCCGGCCACGGTCGGCTTCCGTGCCTCGGGCAACGACGTCGAGGTCCGGCTCGTCCGGCCGACCGACTTCGTCGCCGTCGTCGCCAGCCCGACGTTCGGGATCGTCCCGCCCTCGATCGAGCAGGAGGCGACGCCCGGCGGTGCGACCCCCTTCGTCGGCAGCGGCGCCTACCGGCTCGACCAGGCGACCCCCGCCGCGCTCGTCCTCACCGCCAACGAGCGCTACTGGGCCGGGCCGCCGCCGATCCGGACGGTCCGGCTCGTGTTCGACATCGGCGGACGGAGCCCGGTCGAGGTGTTCGCCGGCGGCGAGCTCGACTACGCCCCGATCAGCTCGTTCGATGCCTCGTGGATCGCCTGGGACCGCGATCTCGGCCCATCCCTGCGCGAGGTCCCGGCCCTCGCCCTCGACTTCTACGGCTTCGACACGAGCCGCCCGCCGTTCGACGACGCACGGGTCCGGCGTGCCTTTGCCCTCGCGGTCGACTGGCGCCGGATCGTCAGTCTCGTCGCCGGTGACCGGGCCACGCCCGCGACGAGCATGGTCCCGCTCGGCGTCCCCGGCCGGAGCGAGCGCGATTTCGGCCCGGCCCACGACCCGGCCGCAGCCCGGGCGCTCCTGGCCGAGGCCGGCTACCCCGCCGGCGCCGGGTTCCCGCCGGTCACGCTCGTCTCGGCCGGGTACGACGACGACGATGCGGTGGCGAGCACGCTCCGCTCCGTCCTCGGGATCGAGATCCACGTCGAGCGGATGCCGGCCGACCAGTACTTCGCCCGCCTGTCGGTCGAGCCGCCCGCGTTCTGGTCGCTGTCCTGGATCGCCGACTACCCGAGCCCGAACGATTTCCTGGGCGTCCTGCTCGGCACCGACCGGCCGAGCAACTACACCCGCTGGCGCTCGGCGCCGTTCGATGCGGCGATCGCCGAGGCGAGCGCGGCCGTCGACCCGGCCGCGGCCCGGGCCGCCTACGAGCGTGCCGAGGCGATCGTCGCGCGCGACGTTCCGGCGATCCCGGTCAGCTACTCGACCGGCTGGGCGCTCGCCCGGGACGGGCTGCTGGGGGCGAGCCAGAACGGGCTGGGGATCCTCCGCCTGGCCGGCCTGGCCTGGAGCGACCGGTGATCGGCCCGGGGCGGCACGGGCGGCCGGCTGCGCTCGTCCTCGCCGCGCTCCTCCTCGTCACCCTGGCCCTGCCGGTCGAGGCGGCCGGCACGACGTTCGGCCGGCCATCGGCCACGGCCCGCTGGGCGGAGGGCGTGACCTTCGAGCAGCCGGTCGTGCTCGGCGGGGCAGCGAAACGGGTGGAGATCGTGATCAGCTCGGCGCCGGATGCCGGCCTGTTCGTGTCCGAGATCCCGGTCCCGGCCCCCGGCCCGGCGACGCTCCGGTACCTCCTCGACGCCGGCAGTTCCGGGCTCCTGCCGAACACGCCGTTCACCGCTCGCTGGCGGATCACCTGGCCGGACGGGACGGTCGATCTCGGGCCGCCGGCGAGCACCGTCTACGCCGACACGAGGTTCTCCTGGCGGACGACGAGCGGGCCGATCGTCCGGGTTCACTGGTACACCGGCGACGACGCCTTTGGGCGACGCGCCCTGGCGATCGGCCAGACCGCGATCGACAAGGCGGCCGGCCTGTTCGGGGTGCGCGAGACGAGGCCGATCGACTTCTTTGTCTACGCCGACCAGGCCGCCTTCTACGACGCCCTCGGGCCCGGGACACGGGAGAACGTGGGCGGCCAGGCGAACGCGGAGATCCGGACCCTGTTCGCCCTGATCACCCCGGCCGAGATCGGCGACCGCTGGGTCTCGATCGTCATCCCCCATGAGCTCACCCACCTCGTCTTCGACACCGCGGTGCACAACCCGTATCACGACCCGCCGCGCTGGCTGAACGAAGGACTGGCCGTCTACCTCGCCCAGGGATACGAGCCGGGCGATCGAGGCCAGGTCGCCGGCGCCGTCGCCGCCGCGAACCTGATGCCGCTCGAGGCGCTGACCGGGCAGTTCCCGACAAGCGCGGCGCGCTTCTCGCTCGCCTACGCCGAGAGCGTCTCGGCGGTCGACTTCCTCGTCCGGCGCTTCGGCCGGGACGCCCTTGTCCGCCTCGTGCGCACCTATGCCGGCGGGGTGACCGACGACGAGGCGTTCACGGCCGCGCTCGGTCTCGACACGGCCGCGTTCGGCGCGGCCTGGCTGGCGGACCTGGGGGCGGCGCGGCCGGAGCGCTACGGACCGCGACCGGCCCCGGCGGGACCGCTCCCGGCCGCCTGGACGTCGGGCGCGGGTCCGGCCGGAACGGCGCAACCGTCCACGCCCGGGGTCGCCCCGGCCACCTCGACGTCGCCGGGCGAGCCGGGCTCGGCCGCGGGCGAGGCCGCGAACAGCTCGGACCTCCTGCCCGCGCTCGCCGTCGCCCTCGTCGTCGGCCTCGTCGCGCTCGGCCTGCTCGCGATCCGCCGTCGCGGACGGCCCGCTGCCGGCCGCGACGGGGAGGCCGGGAGCAACGGCCCGCCCCCGGCGGACGACCCCCGATGAGCGATCTCGCCTCGCGCCTGCGAGCGATCCCGAGCTGGCAGATCACGCTCGGCCTCGCCCTCCTCGCCCTTGGCTTCCTGATCGCCGCCCAGCTCCAGTCCGAGACACCCCGGGTCCGGTACACGACCCAGGAACGCCAGCCGCTGGTCCAGACCGTGCTCACGCTCCAGGCCCAGCAGGAGCAGCTCAAGGAGCGGATCCTCGCCCTGCGCGACCAGATCGGGAACCTCGAGCAGCAGGGCCAGGGGAGCGCCGTCCTCGTCCGCGACCTGAACGCCCGCCTGGACGCGGCCCGCCTGGCGGCCGGCCTCGTCGCCCTCCAGGGGCCCGGTCTCGTCCTCCGGCTCGAGGACTCGCAGCGCCCGGTACCGCCCGGCGGGGCCCGGAGCGACTATCTCGTCAGCGCCCGGGACGTGCGCGCGGTCGTCGAGGAGCTCTGGCTGGCCGGGGCGGAGGCGGTGGCGGTGAACGCCGAGCGGGTGACCGGCTCGACGGCGATCCTCGACATCGGCAACTCCGTCCTCGTCAACTCGGCCTACCTTGCCCCGCCGTACGACGTCGCGGCGATCGGTCCGCCCGATCTGTACGACCGGCTGAGCCACTCCCAGGGCTTCATCGATTTCGTCCGCGCCCGGGCCGAGGCGTTCGGCATCTCGATCCGCTTCGCCGAGCTGCCCGACGTGGTCGTCCCGGCCTATGCCGGAACGGTCAACCTGCGTTACGCCCGTCCGGGTGCCTCGGCCAGCCCGGGCCCGTCGACGGCCCCCTCCGGGACAGCCCCGGTCTCGCCCGGGACCGGGTCACCGCGGCCATGAGACGCCCCTGATGCGCCAGGCCCGCGCCCAGCTCACGATCGCCGCCGTCGCGCTCCTGCTCGGCCTGCTCGTCGTCGTCCAGCTCCGGGCCCAGAGCGCGGGCACCGGGCTCGACACGCTCTCGGCCCAGGAGCTGACCGTCCTCGTGGCGAACCTGAACGCGCGCAACGACGTCCTGCGGACCGAGATCGCCTCGCTCGAGCGGGAGGCGACCGACCTCGCCCTCAGCCGGGCACGGGGCGAGACGTCGCTCGGTCAGCTCCAGCAGGATCTCGCCCGCGTCCGGGCCTGGGCGGGCCTCGACCCGGTCAGCGGACCGGGCATCCGGCTCACGGTCAGCGGCCCGATCGCCGGGCCGGGCGTGGAGGAGATCCTGAACGAGCTGCGCAACGCCGGCGCCGAGGCGCTGGCGGTCGGCCCTGTCCGGGTCGTCACCGGGAGCGTCGTGGCCGGCCCGCCGGGCGGCCTGGTGATCGACGGGACGGCCCTGCCCGACCCGTTCGAGGTGAGCGCGATCGGCAATCCGGAGGTCCTGACCGGTGCCCTCACCCGGACCGGCGGCCTGATCGCACAGCTGGCGGCAACGAACCCGGACCTCTCCCTGACGCTCATCCCGGTCGATCGACTGGAACTCCCGGCGACGGGGCGCGACCTGGCCCCGGCCCACGGCCGGCCCCGCCTCTGATACCCTGACCGGCCGAATGACCGACCGGAACCCCGCCACCGATCGACCCGTCCTCGGCCTGTGCCTCGGTGACGTCGTCAGGCTGCGCCGCCCGCATCCGTGCGGCAGCCAGGAGTGGCTCGTCGACCGCCTCGGTGCCGACATCGGCCTGCGCTGCCAGGGCTGCCGGCGCCACGTCCTGCTCGAGCGCCGCCTCCTCGAGCGCCGGCTGGTCGAGTTCGTGACCCGCGGCGACCCGGTCCTGAGCGCGGCCGCCGCGCCGCCTGCCGGCGAGCCCGAGCCCGGGCGATGACGATCCTCCCCTCGGCCGCTCCGGCCGGCCCTCAGCCGACACCTGGGCCGGCCGCCCCTTCCCGCAAGGAACCGGCCGCACCTGCCGGCGCGGCCGGCGAGCCGGGCGCCGGCCGGGCCGCGGCGGTCCTGGCCAACCGACCGTTCCTCCTCCTCTGGCTTTCGCAGGCCGCGACCCAGATCGGCGGCAACATGGTCGTCTACGGCCTGACCGTGGTCGTCTTCTCGGTCACCCGCTCGAACGCCGCGGTCAGCCTCCTGCTCCTCACCTTCCTCGTCCCGGGCGTCCTCTTCTCAGCCCTGGCCGGGGTCTACGTCGACCGGCTCGACCGCCGCCACATCCTGATTGCGACGAACCTGCTCCGGGCCGGGGCGTTCGGCCTGATGCTCGCCGCAGGCGAGAACATCCTCGCCATCTACGTCCTGAACGCACTCGTCTCGACCGTCACGACCCTCTTCGCCCCGGCCGAGGCGGCGATGATCCCGACCCTCGTGCCCCGCCACCAGCTGATCGCGGCCAACGGCCTGTTCACGATCACCCTGAACGGGGCGTTCGCCCTCGGCTTCGCCCTCCTCGGTCCGCTGACCGTGACCCTCGCCGGGCCGGAGGCCCTGCTCGGGCTCGTCGCGGCGCTCTACCTGGTGGCCGCGGCGTTCTGCGTCACCCTGCCGGCCTCGCCGCCGGTGGCGGCGCGGCTCTCGGCCCTCGAGGCGGTCGGCGACGTCGAGCGGGCGGTCGGCACGACCTTCCGGCAGCTGGCGGATGGGCTTGGCTACATCGCCGCCCACCCGAGCGTCACCTGGTCGCTCGTCTACCTCGGCATCGGAGCCGCCCTGATCGGCGTCCTCGGCGTCCTCGGTCCGGCCTTCGCCACCCAGTCGCTCGGGCTCGACCCGAAGGACTTCGTCGTCGTCGTCCTGCCCCTCGGGCTGGGGCTCGTGAGCGGGATCGTCCTGCTCAACCGGTACGGCAAGCACGTCGTCCGCCGCCGGCTGATCGAGGCCGGCCTCCTCGCCCTCGGGCTCCTCCTCGGCGTCCTGTCCGTGGCCGGCACGGTCACCAGGCTTGCCCAGCGGGTCGGCTCGCTCGCCTCGCCGCTCGACGTCTCGACCTTCATCTCGATGCTCTCGGTCGTGGTCGGGATCGCCTTCCTGGCCGGGGTGGCCTACGCCTTCGTCCTCGTCCCGTCCCAGACCCAGCTCCAGGAGGAGCTGTCCGAGGACGTCCGCGGCCGGGTCTTCGGCGTCCTGAACACGCTCGTCTCGGTCGCCAGCTTCGTGCCGATCATCGTCGCCGGGCCGATCGCCGACCTGGTCGGAACGCGCGCCGTCATCCTCGCCATCGGGGTCGTCGTCTTCGCCTCGGGTCTGCTCTCGATCGCCACCCGCGGTCAGGTCCCGATCCGCCGCCCGGTTCCGGGGACCAACCGGGGCGGAGGCGACCGACGAGGCGGAGCCAGGCCGTGAGCCGGGTCGCGGTCCTCTTCACCGGGGGCACGATCAGCATGGTCATCGACGAGCGGGCGGGCGGGAACGTCCCGGCGCTCGACGCGGCGGCACTCGTGGCCCGCACCCCCGGCCTGGCCGAGGTGGCCGAGATCGTGCCGTTCGATCTCGGCCTCACGCCGGCGAGCCACTTCACGTTCGGCAAGCTGTTCGAGGTCGCGGCGACGGTCCGCGACGCGCTCGCCGAGCCCGGGATTGACGGGGCCGTCGTCGTCCAGGGGACCGACACGATCGAGGAGACCGCCTTCTTGTTCGATCTCCTGCACGACTCGCCCAAGCCGCTGGTCGTGACCGGGGCGATGCGCTCGGCGAGCGAACCGGGCGACGACGGCCCGGCCAACCTGCTCGACGCCGTCCGCTGCGCGGCCGCCCCCGCCCTCCGGGGCGAAGGCTGCCTGGTCGTCCTGGCCGGCGCGATCCATCCCGCCGACGACGTGATCAAGACCCACACGAGCGCGATCACCACGTTCCAGAGCCCGAACCTCGGGCCGCTCGGCCACGTCGACCGCGGACGGGTGATCGTCGCCCGACGGCGGGCCGGACGGCGCCGGCTGGCCGCGACGCGGGCCGCCGAGCCGGTCTTCCTGGTGACCGCCGTCGTCGCCTCGGACGGGCGGCTCGTCGAGGCTGCTCGCTCGCTCCGCCCGGCCGGGCTGGTCATCGAGGCGACCGGGGCCGGGAACACGAACCCCGATCTGCTCGACGCGTGCCGGCCCCTGATCGAGGCGGGGATCCCCGTCGTCCTGACCAGCCGCGCCCCGGCCGGGCGGGCGGGGACCGCGTACGCGTTCCCCGGCGGCGGTGCGACCTGGGCCCGCGCCGGTGCCCTGTTCGCCGGCTACCTCGGCGGGCCGAAGGCGCGGATCGCGCTCGCCCTCGGCCTCGGCGCGGGGCTCGACCGGGCCGGGCTTGCTCGCCTCCTCGCCGACCCGGAGCCGGAGGCCGGATCGGGATCGTCATGAACGTCGACCTGCTCGTGACCGGCCGGATCGCGAGTCTCACCGGCGGGGAAGGCCTGGGCTGGGTCGAGGCGCTCGCGATCAGCGGCGGGCGGGTCGTCCTGGCCGGCCGTCGGGTGGAGGTCGAGGCGGCGGTCGGCGCCGTGCAGCGCCGGCTCGATCTGCCGCCGGACCGGGCCGTCCTGCCCGGCCTGACCGACGCGCACCTCCATCTCGCCGACTTCGCCCGCGCCGCCGAGGAGGTCGACCTCGCGACTGCCCGGACGCTCGAGGAGGGGCTGCGCCGGATCGGCGAGGCGCACGCCGCGTTGCCCGACCCGGAGGCATGGCTCACCGGCCGCGGCTGGGACGCCGTGCGCTGGGGTGGCTGGCCGACCGCGGCCGCGCTCGAACGCGTCGCGCCCGGCCGGCGGGTGGCCCTCTGGTCGCATGACCACCACGCGATCTGGGCCAGCGAGCGCGCCCTGCGCGAAGCCGGGCTCGACGCCCGGAGCGACGATCCGCCCGGCGGTGTCATCCGCCGCCTGGAGGACGGCCAGCCGGCCGGCTGTCTCCACGAGCGGGCGGCAGCCCTCGTCCTGCGCCTCGTCCCGCCGCCTTCCCCCGAGAGGCTCGACGGCGCGCTCGTCCGCGCCTGCCGGGAGCTGCTCGCCCTCGGCCTCGTCGCCGTCCACGACCCGGGCGAGGTGCTGTCCGACGCCACCCTGAGCGGCGGCTTCGCCGCCTGCGGCCGGCTGGCCGCCGCCGGACGGCTGCCGCTCCGGGTCCACGTCTCGGTCCGGGCCGAGTCGCTCGAGCTCGCCCTCGAGCGCGGGGTCCGCAGCGGCACGCCGCTCGGCGGCCCGGAGAGCCGGGCCCGGGTCGGCTGGCTGAAGCTGTTCGCGGACGGGACGCTCGGGGCCCGGACGGCGCGCCTGCTCGCCCCGTACGAGCCGACGGCGGACGCCGGCGAACCGCCCGGTGGACCGCTCGGGGTCGAGGTCACGCCGCCCGGCGAGCTCGTCCGCCTCGTCGGCCGGGCCGCCGCCGGGGGACTCGCCAGCCAGGTCCACGCGATCGGCGACGGGGCCGTCCGGACGAGCCTCGACGCCCTTGCCCCGGTCGCCGACCGGACGGCGCTCCGGCCGCGGGTCGAACACGCCCAGCTGATCGACCGCGCCGACCTGCCCCGCTTCGCCGCGGCCGGGATCGCCGCCTGCGTCCAGCCGCGCGACATCCGGACCGATGCGGCGAACGCGTACCGCGCCTGGGGCGCCGGCCGGGTCGAGCGAGGCGGCTATGCCTATGGCTCGCTCGTCCGCTCGGGGGCGCTCGTCGCCCTGGGGACCGATGCGCCGGTCGAGCCGCCCGATCCGTGGCCGGCGCTGGCCACGGCGGTCACCCGGCGCGCTCCGGAGTGGGCCGCGGGCGAGCCTGCGTTCGTGCCGGCCGAGGCCCTCACACTCGCCCAGGCGCTCCGGGCGGCCTGCCTTGCCCCGGCGCTCATCGCCGGCGAGCGCGACCGGGGCCGGCTCGCGCCGGGCTGCCTGGCCGACCTGGTCGTCGTCCCGTCGGTGGCGCTCGACGAACCGGTCGAGCCGGGCGGAGCGCTCGAGACCGTCCGGCCGGAACTCGTCCTGCTCGAGGGCGAGATCGTCCACGAGGCCTGATCGGGCCCGGGTGCGGCCCGACAGGCGCGGAGATGCGGGGCGGCGAGGCGGCGGGCAGCGCCGGCTCAGGCGGTCGGCATCCCGCGCTGGCGGCGGGCCTCGTAGAACAGGACGGCGGCGGCCGCGGCGACGTTCAGGCTGTCTGCCACGCCGAGCATCGGGAGCCGGACGGGCACGACATCGGGCGCGTCCCACGCCTCCGACAGCCCCTCCGACTCGCTCCCGAGCACGAGGGCCACCGATCCGCGGAGGTCCGTCTCGCTGGCCAGGTGCCGGGCGTCGGGGCGGGCGGCCACGATCCGCACCTGCCGGGCGCGGAGCCAGGCGAGCGTCGCGGCGGTTGACGCGGCGGCCAGGCGGACCGTGAAGACGGTGCCCAGGCTGGCCCGGATCACGTTCGGGTTGAACAGGTCGGTGCGCGGCTCGGCGGCGATCAGGGCGTCCAGCCCGGCCCCGTCCGCGCTGCGCAGGATCGCCCCGAGGTTGCCCGGCTTCTCGACCGACTCGACGACCCCGATCAGCGGCTCGGGGGGCAGGCCGAGCCGCTCGAGCCGATCGAGCGACGTGTCGGGGATCCGGACCACGGCCACCAGGCCTTCGCTCCGCTCGCCGAAGGCGACCTTGTCGAGGACGGCGGGGGTCACCTGCCAGGGCCGCACCCCGGCCCGGACGAGCGCCTCGAGGGCGCTCCGGGCCTCGTCGCTCGTGAGCCGCGACGGACAGACGAAGACCTCCTCGACGGCGACCCCGGCCCCGACCGCCCGGCTGACCTCGCGGGCCCCATCGACGATCGTCAGGCCGGTCTCGTCGCGCCGCCGTCGATCGCGCAGTCGGACCGCCGCCAGGACCCGCGGGTTGTGCAGGCTCGCGATCGGCGCCGGTGTTCCCGGACGGCCGGTCGATCCGCTCACCGTCCGCTCCCGGGCCGGTTCGCCGCCCAGCGGGCAAACGCGCCGGCGGGGAGGCGGCTGCCGCTCCGGGCGCGAACCTCGAGCGGGCCGCTCTCGAGTCGTCCTCGGCGCAGCTCGTCGGGCGGAAGCGCCGCCGCCAGCTCGCGGGCGAGCCGCTCAGGGCCGAGCCCGGGCGTGTGGGTCGTCACGAGCAGGAACGCGCGCCGGCCGCCGGTCAGGGCGGCACAGGTCCGGAGCAGATCGGCCAGCCGATCCTCGATCCGCCACGCCTCGCCGCGGGGACCGTGGCCGTAGCTCGGCGGATCGAGGATCACTGCGTCGTAGCGCCGTCCCCGGCGCAGCTCGCGCCCGGCGAACAGCTCGGCGTCCTCGACGATCCAGCGGATCGGGGCCGCCTCGAGGCCGGACAGGGCGGCGTTTCGGCGGGCCCAGGCGACCGCGCTCCGGGCCGCGTCGACGTGGACGACGCTCGCCCCGGCCGCGGCCGCGGCGAGCGTACTGCCGCCGGTGTGGGCGAACAGGTTCAGGATCTCGAGCGGGCGACCGGCCGAGCGGACCTCGCGCTTGATCCAGCGCCAGAGCGGGACCTGCTCGAGGAAGAGTCCGACCTGCCCGGTCCCGGTCAGCCGCAGCTCGAGCGTCAGGCCCTCGAGCCTGACGATCCACGGGGCGCCGGGAAGCCGCGCTCCGTGCCACCCCCCGGGTCCCCGGGCAGGACGCTCGTAGCGGGCGTCGGCGCTCGCCCACAGGGCCGGCTCGGACGGCTCGATCCGCTCCGCGGCAGGGGCGGGTCGATCGACCAGGTAGGGGCCGAGCTGCTCGAGCCGACGACCGCGGCCGCAGTCGAGCAGGCGCACCGCACCGTCGTCCGGCACATCCGGCCGGGACGACTCGGAGGGGCTCGACGGGCCGGACGGGCGGGGCGGGGTCGACTCGGGCATCGCGACACATGATGCCCGATCGTCGGCCGGGTGAGCGGTCGCCGACGACGTGCCGGGCCGGACTCCGGGCGCGGGACTCCCCACCCGGACTTCGGGCGCCGGGCGCCGGACTCCCCAGCCGGACTCCCCGGGCGGTCGCGTTGAGGGGAACGGCCGGGGTGCGGTAGTATCCACCTGCGACGCGACGGAACCGCGTCGCGACCGGGCGGCTAGCTCAGTTGGTTAGAGCACTTGCTTGACATGCAAGAGGTCACTGGTTCGAGTCCAGTGTCGCCCACCACTCTCACTTCAGCGCAAGAGCGAAGGCGTCGAGCGGGACGCGCCACGTCAGCGACGGCCCCCAGAGAGTCGCGGTCGGGAAGGTCCCGGCTGGAAGCCGCGGCGGCACGAGCGGCGCGGTACCACCCGTGAGCGGCCGGTGAACCGGCCCGGGTCCGCCCGTTAGCGCGGCACGAGAGCGCCGGGCGCCCGAGGCGTCGAGGGCCCGGCGAAGGCGGGTGGAACCGCGGGAGGCTCGACCTCTCGTCCTGTCGACGGACGAGAGGTTTCTGATTCTCGGGAGGCGAGCAGGCGATGGGCGAACACGAGGCGGCGGACCGGGCGATCCGGAAGCCGGGCGCGGCGAGCGCAGCAGGTGCGGCGAGCGCAGCAGGCGCGGCTGGCGCCGCGGTCGGGGCGGGCGCGGCAGGTGACGAGCCCGATGAGCAGTTCGAGGTGCCCGAGCGCGGCTCGGCCGAGGAGCTTCTCGACGCCGGGGCCCACAGCGAGCTCGACGCGATGCGTCACTCGGCGGCCCACGTCATGGCCGAGGCGGTCCTCGACCTCTTCCCCGGCGCGAAGCTCGGGATCGGGCCGGCGATCAGCGACGGGTTCTACTACGACTTCGAGCTGCCCCGGCCGCTCACCCCCGAGGACCTCGAGGCGATCGAGGAGCGGATGCGCCTGAGCATCGCGGCCGACCACCCGTTCATCCGGCGCGAGCTGCCGGCCGAGGAGGCGCGGGCCTTCTTTGCCGCCCACGGCCAGCCGTTCAAGGTCGAGATCATCGACGACCTCGCCGCGGCAGCGAAGGCCGCCCGCCGCCCGCTGCCGCCGATCTCGATCTACGAGCACGGCTCGTTCGTCGACCTGTGCAAGGGCCCTCATGTCGCGAGCACCGGCCGGATCGGACCATTCAGGCTGCTCGCGGTCGCCGGCGCCTACTGGCGGGGCGACGAGAAGCGTCCGATGCTCCAGCGGATCTACGGCACGGTCTGGCCGACCCGCGAGGAGCTCGATCTCTACCTCTGGCGTCGGGCCGAGGCCCGCAAGCGCGACCACCGCCGGCTCGGGGTCCAGCTCGACCTGTTCAGCTTCCATGACGTCAGCCCCGGAGCCGCCTTCTGGCACCCCAAGGGCCAGCGCATCTGGCGCATCCTCGAGGCGGCGATGCGGGAGCTGCAGGAACGTCGGGGCTACCAGGAGATCAGCACCCCCCAGCTCGTCCACCGCAAGCTGTGGCAGCAGTCGGGCCACTGGGACCTGTACGCCGAGAGCATGTTCCGGCTCGAGATCGAGGGCCAGGAGTACAGCCTGAAGCCGATGAACTGCCCGGAGAGCACGATCATCTACCGCAGCCGGTTGCGTTCGTACCGCGACCTGCCCCTCCGCCTGGCCGAGTACGGCCGGCTCCATCGCAACGAGCGCTCCGGGACGCTCTCGGGGCTGACCCGGGTTCGCCACTTCGTCCAGGACGACAGCCACATCTACGTCCGGCCCGACCAGCTGCGCGACGAGATCGAGGCGCTCCTGGGCGAGATCCGCGAGGTCTACGGCTGGTTCGGCCTCGAGCCCCGGTTCGCCTTCGCCACGAAGCCCGACAAGGCGCTCGGCGACCCGGCCCTCTGGGAGAAGGCGGAGGGCTACATCCGCGAGGCGTTCGAGCGGGCCGGGATCGGCTACACCCTGAAGCCGAAGGACGGCACGTTCTACGCCCCGAAGATCGACATCCAGGTCGAGGACGCCCTCGGCCGCTCGTGGCAGACGGCGACCCTGCAGATCGACCTCGTGATGCTCCCCGAACGGTTCGACCTCGAGTACATCGACGAGCACGGCCAGCCCCAGCGCCCGATCGCCATCCACCGCGCCGTCTACGGCTCGCTCGAGCGGTTCATCGGCATCCTGGTCGAGCATTTCGGCGGCGCCTTCCCGCTCTGGCTGGCGCCGGTCCAGGCGGTGATCGTTCCGATCGCCGATCGCCACCTGCCGGCCGCCCGCGACCTCGAGGCGGTCCTGCGCTCGCGCGGCCTGCGGGTCGAGGTCGACGACTCCGACAACCGGATGCAGAACAAGATCCGGCTCGCCCAGGAGCAGAAGGTGCCCTACATGCTCGTCCTCGGCGATCGCGAGGTCGAGGCGCGGACAGCGGCGCCCCGGACGAGGGCCGGCGAGCAGCAGCCGGCGGAGGCCTGGGCGGCCCTGGCCGACCGACTGGCCGCCGAGGCCCGCGAACGCCGGCTCTGACCGCCGCCCCGGGACCCGACCTGACCCGACCCCGTCGCGTTGCCCGCCGCTCCGGCCCTGTGCTATAGTCCCGCGGCGACCGAGCCCGGGTCGTTGCGTTCGCGTATGCGCGCCGGACGCACGCGGAACAGGTAACGAAGGGGTCAGACATCAGCCGAGACCTGCGCGTCAACCAGATGATCCGTGTCCCCCAGGTGCGGGTCGTGGATGAGGATGGAGCACAGCTTGGGGTGATGCCCACGCCGGAGGCTCTCAGGCTTGCGCAGGAGCGAGGCTACGACCTCGTCGAGGTCGCGCCGATGGCCACGCCGCCGGTGGTGAAGTTCCTCGATTTCGGGCAGTACAAGTACGAGCTCACGAAGCGCGAGAAGGAAGCCAAGCGCAAGCAGCGATCAGTCTCGTTCAAGGAGGTCCGCCTGAAGCCGAAGATCGGCCAGGGCGACTTCGAGACGAAGGTCCGCCGGGCGATCGAGTTCCTCGAGCAGGGGGACCGGGTCAAGGTCGCGGTCCAGTTCCGCGGTCGCGAGCTGACCCACCCGGAGATCGGTCGCAACCTGCTGACCAGGTTCAGCGAGGCGATCAAGGACCACGGCGTGATCGAGCGGGCGCCGCTGCTCGAGGGCAAGTCGATGCACATCACGGTGGCATCGATCCACAAGCCGAAGGCAGCGGAACCGGCCAGGGCACCGGAGGCGGCGAAGGCTGCCGAACCGGCCAGGCCGGCCGTCGCCGGGACGAAGCCGGTACCGCCGGTAGCGGCCGCCGCGGCCGGCTCCGACGGCGAGGCGGCGACCGCAGCCCCGGCCCCGGCGCCGACGATCGCGGCCGGGGAGCCCGCGGCCGAGCCGGCCGAGCCGGCCCAGCCGGCCCCGGCGGCAACGGCGGCGACCGCCCGGAAACCACGAGCCGCGGGCGCGACCCGGACGAAGGCGAAGACAGGAACGGACACGGCGCCCGCGGCGCCGCCATCGACAGGAGAGTGAGGCCACCGTGCCGAAGCTGAAGTCACACAAGGGAGCCCAGAAGCGGCTCGGGGTCACCGGCAGCGGCAAGGTGTTCCGGGTGAAGTCCTGGCGCGGCCACCATCTCGAGATCAAGAGCTCGCGCCGGACGCGGCGCTACGCCGGCAAGGCGATCGTCGGGTCCGAGCACCTGAAGCAGGTCCGGCGCCTGCTGCCGTACCTCTAGGAGCAGCTGAAGACCGATGGCACGAGTCAAGCGCGGCGTCGCCGCCCACAAGCGTCACAAGCGCCTCCTGAACGCGGCCGAGGGCCGGCGAGGAACGAAGTCCCGCCTGGTCAAGCCGGCTCGCGAAGCCCAGCTCCACGCCCTGGCCTACGCCACGCGTGACCGCAAGCAGCGCAAGCGCCAGATGCGCGGCCTGTGGATCATCCGGATCAACGCCGCCGCCCGCGAACACGGCCTGACCTACGGGGCGTTCATCGCCGGCCTGCGCCGCTCGCATGTCGAGATCGACCGCAAGATCCTGGCCGACCTGGCCGTCCGCGACGCGGCGACCTTCGGCCGGATCGTCGAGGTGGCGAAGGGAGCCTGATCGCGCGAGCGCGCGCCCCGCGTGCGCGCAGCCGAGCAGGCGGGCCCTCGAGTCGTCAGACGTCGAGGGCTCCTGATTCACGGCCCGAGGAGAGACACGACGTGGTGGACCTGGCAAGCCTGAGCGCGGAACTCGAGCGGCTGCGCGCGAGCGCCCTCGAGGCGATCGAGGCTGCGGCCGATGTCGAGGCGCTCGAAGAGCTGCGGGTCGAGTACCTCGGCAAGAAAGGCCACCTGACGACGATCCTGCGCGGGATCGGCGACCTTCCGCCGGCTGACCGGCCGGCAGTCGGGGCGGCCGCGAACGAGGTCCGCGACGGGCTCGAGCGGGCGCTCGCCGAGCGCGGCCGGATCCTCCGCGCCGCCGCCCTCGCCGCCCGGCTCGAGGCCGAGCGGCTCGACGTCACGACCCCGGGTCGAACGATCGGGCGGGGGACGCTCCATCCGATCGTCGAGACCTCGCGCCGGATCGCCGAGATCTTCGGCCAGTTCGGCTTCGTCGTCTACGAGGGTCCCGAGATCGAGGACGACGTCACGAACTTCCAGATGCTGAACATCCCGCCCGACCACCCGGCGCGCGACCTGTGGGACACGCTCTACGTCGACGTCGAGGGCCATCTCCTGCGCACCCACACCTCGCCCGGCCAGATCCGGGTGATGCGGGCGGCCGCACCGCCGATCCGGGCCCTCCTGCCCGGCCGGTGCTACCGCTACGAGGCGATCGATGCCAGCCACGCCTCCGAGTTCTTCCAGGTCGAAGGCCTGATGATCGACGACGGGACGACGATGGCCGACCTGCGCGGGCTGCTCGACCAGTTCGCCCACGCCATGTTCGGGGCACACCGGCCGACACGCTTCCGTCCCGGCTACTACCCGTTCACCGAACCGTCGGTCGCGTTCGACGTCCAGTGCGTCGTGTGCGACGGGCGCGGCTGCCCGGCCTGCTCGCGGACCGGCTGGATGACGATCCTCGGCGCCGGGATGGTCCACCCGGTCGTCCTGCGCTACGGCGGGCTCGACCCCGAGCGCTTCCAGGGCTTCGCCTTCGGGATGGGGGTCGAGCGGATCGCGAACCTGCGCCACGCCGTCGGCGACCTGCGCCTGTACATGGAGAACGACCTCCGCTTCCTGGAGCAGTTCCGATGAGGGTCCCCCTCGGCTGGCTCCGTGACTACGTCGATTTCGAGCTCACCCCCGAGCAGCTGGCCGAGCGGCTGACCCTGCTCGGGATGGAGGTCAAGGGGATCGAGCGCTGGGGGGCGAACTGGCGCAACGTCGTCGTCGGGGAGCTGCTGACCGTGACCAGGCACCCGCGCGCCGATCGCCTGTCGCTGACCACGGTCACGATCGGGTCGGGCGAACCGCTCGAGATCGTGTGCGGGGCGACGAACATCGCCCCGGGCCAGCGCGTTCCGGTCGCCCTGCCCGGGGCCGTCCTGCCCGGTGACCGGCGGATCGAGCGGACCGAGAAGATGGGCGTCGTGAGCAACGGGATGCTCTGCTCGGGCGACGAGCTCCAGCTGACCGGCGACGCCGAGGGGATCCTGATCCTGCCGCCCGACGCGCCGCTCGGGGTCGACCTCGCCGACCTGTACGGGGACGTCGTCCTCGACGTCGACGTCAAGCCGAACCGGGGCGACGCGCTCTCGCTCCTCGGCCTCGCGCGCGAGGTCTCGGCGGCGACCGGCTCGCCCGTCCGCGAGCCGGTGATCGAGCTCGTCGAGTCCGGGGCCCCGACCAGCGAGCGAGTGGCCGTCGAGGTCGCCGAGCCTGCTCTCTGCCCCCGCTTCGTCGCTCGCTGGGTGGGTGGCGTCCGGGTCGCGCCTGCCCCGGACCAGGTCCAGATCCGGCTCCGCGCGGCCGGGATGCGCCCGGTGAACAACGTCGTCGACGCCTCGAACTACGTGATGCTCGAGCTGGGCAAGCCGACCCACACGTTCGACGCGGCGGCGATCCACGACCGCCAGCTCGTCGTTCGCCTGGCCCGCCCGGGCGAGACGCTCGAGACGCTCGACCATGTCGAGCGTCGGCTCGACCCCGAGACGCTCGTGATCGCCGACCCGCTCGGCGTCCTGGCGATCGCGGGGGTGATGGGCGGGGCGTCGAGCGAGGTCGGCGAGGCGACCCGCGACGTGGTCATCGAGTCGGCGATCTTTGATCCGATCAGCATCCGCCGGACCGGGCAGCGCTACGGGCTCCGGTCGGAGGCGAGTCTGCGCTTCGAAAAGGGCCAGGAACCACGCCTGGCCCGGATCGGCGCGGACCGGGTGGCGGCCCTGCTGGCCGCCTGGGCAGGCGGCGACGTTGCCCCCGGACGGGTCGATACCGCCCCCCGGGAACCCGAGCGGGCCCGGGTCGCGTTCCGGCCGGCACGGGTCAACCGGCTCCTTGGAACATCGATCGGGGTCGTCGAGCAGCAGGCGCTCCTGGCCCGGGTCGGGGTCGAGACCGAGCCGGCCGGGCCGGGCACGCTCGTCCCCCTCGCCGCCGGCGACCCGCCCCTGGCGGTCCCGCCGGGCCGGGACGAGGCGCTCCTGGCCGTCGTCCCGACCTGGCGGCGGGACCTCGCGATCGAGGCGGACGTGGCCGAAGAGATCGCCCGCGTGCGCGGCTACGAGCTCGTGCCGGGGACGCTGCCCGACACCCCGATGCCGCCCTTCCGGCCCTCGCCCCTCGAGGTCCGGGACGCGCTCCGTGAGACGCTCGCCGGGGCCGGCCTGAGCGAGGTCGTGACCCATGCCCTCGTCTCGCCCCACGAGTTCGAGCTGCTCCGCTGGGCAGGCGACGACGGCGCCCCGGTGCCCGGCGACGAGCCGGCGGGCGGCCCGCCGGTGACGGTCACGAACCCGCTCTCGAGCCAGCACTCGGTTCTCCGCCAGCAGCTTCTCGGCAGCCTGCTCGGGGTCGTCGGCACGAACCTGCGCCAGGGTCGGGAGCGGGTCGCGATCTTCGAGATCGGCAAGGGCTACGCCCGGGCGCCGCTCGCTGCCGGGGGGGCCACGGGCGGACCGGCGACCCGGGAGTGGTGGCGGCTTGGGTTCGCCCTGACCGGTCAGGCCGAACCGCCGGCCTGGAACCGGGTGCCGCGCGAGGTCGACCTCGACGACGGCAAGGGGCTCGTCGAGCTCCTCTGCCGGCGCCTCGGGTTCGAGCCGCCGCGCTGCGAACCCGAACGGCAGGGATACCCGTTCCATCCCGGGCGCTCGGCCCTCGTGACCGCCCTCGCCCCGGCCGGAGACCAGGACGACGGCCGGGTCGTCCTCAGGGGCCGGGTGAGCGAGCTCCATCCGGAGCTGGTCGAGGCGCTCGACCTGCGGGTCGAGCGGGTGATCGTCGCCGAGCTCGCGATCCGCGGCCTTGGCGGCGGCCAGCTGGCTCCGGTCCGGGCGGCGGCGGTGCCCCGGTTCCCCGCCGTCGAGCGCGACATCGCGGTCGTCGTGCGCGAGGACCAGCCGGCCGGCGAGGCCGGGGCGGTGATCCTGGCCGCGGGCGGCGAGCTCCTCCGCGAGGTCCGCCTGTTCGACATTTACCGCGGCGCCCCTCTCGCGGCCGACGAAAAGAGCCTCGCCTTCCGGCTCCTCTTCCAGGCTCCCGACCGGACCCTGACCGACGCCGAGCTCGAGGCGGCGACGGCCGCGATCGCCGCCAGCCTCGAGCGCACGCTGGGAGCGCGACTGCGCACCTGAGCGGCCGCGGTCGGGTGAGATCCGGGGCGGGGCGGGGCGGTTGCGGGCCGGGATCGCGCGCTGCTACCCTTGGCCGGCCGCGATCGCCCGCCGGGCGATGACCGGGAGCCGGCCGAGGAGTGGACGTGGACATCGTCGGGTTCATCACCGCCCAGCGCCTGTTCGACATCCTGTTCGTCCTCGTCCTCTTCGCGGCGTTCGTCCTCGGCTACATCCAGGGCACGATCCGCCGCCTGCTCGGGATCGCCTCGATCCTCTTCTCGTTTCTCGTCGCGGCCAACGTGCGCGACCCCCTCGGGCGTTTCCTGGCGGCGAACTGGACGCAGTTCCCGGCCGAGTACTCGTACATGCTCGGCTTCCTCTTCGTCTTCGCCGTCGGCAGCATCGCCTTCTCCCTGGTCATCCAGGGCTTCTACCGCCGGACCCCGCTCCTCTCCCGGGCCACGGCCGTCGACGAGCTTCTCGGCGGCCTGCTCGGGGTCGTCCAGGCGATCCTGATCGTCGGCTGCATCGTGTTCATCCTCGACTCGTTCTTCCACGTCCCCGGCCACGGCACGGCCGGCCCGAACGAGCTCCCGTTCCTGCGCAGCCTGTACCTTGCCTACACCGGCTCGGCGAGCGCCGAGCTGTTCCGGACGGCGCTCATCCCGGGCTTCCTGGGCGTCTTCGGCTGGCTCGTTCCGAGCGATCTCGAGGCGCTCCTGCCCCGGACCGGGAGCTGAGCGCGGGCGAGCAGCGAGCCGGCGCCTCCGCCGCGCCGGGCCCGATCGACCGTTCCCTGCTCGCCCGGCCCACCCTGGAGGTCGCCCGGGTCCTTCTCGGTGCCCGCCTCGTGCGCGACGACGAGACCGGTCGGCGGGCCGGGCGGATCGTCGAGCTCGAGGCCTACATCGGCACCGACGATCGCGCCTCGCACGCGCGCTTCGGGCGGACCGCGCGCAACTCGGTGATGTTCGGCCCGCCCGGGATCGCCTACGTGTACCTTGTCTACGGGATGTACCACTGTCTGAACGTCGTCACCGAACCGGAGGGCCGCCCGGCCGCCCTCCTCGTCCGCGCCGTCGCGCCGCTCGAGGGGATCGAGCTGATCCGCGCCGCCCGGCTGGCCGCTGCCCGGCACCGGCTCCGGTCCGCGCCTGCGGACCGTCGCGACGCGGCGCTCAGGAGGATCGCGACCCTTCCCGCCAGCCGCCTCGCGAGCGGCCCCGGTCTCGTCGCCGACGCGTTCGGGCTCGACCGGACCTGGACCGGGGTCGACCTCTGCCACCCGGCCTCACCGCTGCGCCTCGAGCCCCGCCCGGCGGGCGAGCCCGAGCCGACGATCCTGGCCACACCCCGGATCGGGATCGCCTACGCCGGTGAGCCGTGGACGCTTCATCCGTGGCGCCTGCTGATCGCCGGCGACCCGGCCGTCTCGGTCCCGGTCCGGGAGGCGTGATGGACGGCCGTTCGCTCGCCATCCTCGAGTACCCGCTCGTCCGCCGGCGGCTGGCCGAGGCGACCGCCTTCCCGCCCGGCCGGCGCCTGGCCGAGGTGCTCGAACCCTCGGACGACCCGGTGATCGTCGCCCGCGGCCTCGACGAGACCGACCAGGCCCGGGCCCTCCTTGCCGAACGACCAGGCGTCGGGATCGGCGGCGCCCACGACATCGGGCCAGCGATCGAGCGGGCGGCCCGCGGCGGCCGGCTCGACCCCGCCCAGTTCCTCGAGATCGCCGAGACGCTCGACGCGGTCGCCCGCCTGGCGACGGCGCTGGCCGACGAGCGCCGCCCGCTCCTGCGCGGGCTCGGGCGCGAGCTCCATCCGCTCCCGGCCCTGCGCGGCACGCTCGCGCGCAGCTTCGACCCGGTCGGCGAGCTGCTCGACACCGCCTCGCCCCGCCTCGGCGGCCTGCGCGCCGCGGTCCGGATCGCCTACGAGCGGCTCCGCCACCGGCTCGAGGCGCTCGTCGGCTCGGAGCTCGGCAGCGCACTCCAGGAGCCGATCATCACCCTGCGCAACGGCCGCTACGTCGTGCCGATCAAGGCCGAGGCGCGCGGCCGGGTGAAGGGGATCGTCCACGACGCGTCGGGCAGCGGCCAGACCCTGTTCGTCGAACCGCTCGTGGCGGTCGAGCTGGGCAACGCCTGGCGCGAGGCCCAGGCCGCCGAGCAGGCCGAGGTCGAGCGGATCCTCGACGAGCTGTCGGCGCTCGTGGCCGCCAACGCCGCGGCGCTGCGGGAGTCGCTCGAGGCGCTCGCCCGGTTCGACCTGTGGACCGCCAAGGCCCGCCTGGCAGCCGAGATGGACGCGGTCCGGGCCGAGACCGCCGAGCGCCAGGAGATCGTCCTGCTCGGGGCCCGCCATCCCGGCCTGCGCGGACGGGTCGTGCCGATCGACGTCCGCCTCGGCGACGGCTACACCGCGCTCGTGATCACCGGGCCGAACACGGGCGGCAAGACGGTCACCCTGCGCACGATCGGCCTCCTGTCGCTGATGCACCAGGCCGGGCTCCACGTGCCCGCCGACCCGGGCAGCCGGCTGCCGGTCTTCGACGACGTCTTCGCCGACATCGGCGACGAGCAGTCGATCGCCCAGTCGCTGTCGACGTTCAGCGGCCACCTGCGGACGATCGTCCGGATCGTCGAGGCGGCCGGGCCCGGGACGCTCGTCCTGCTCGATGAGCTCGGCGCCGGGACGGACCCGGCCGAGGGCTCGGCCCTTGCCCAGGCCCTCCTCGACCACTTCATCCGGGCCGGTGCGCTCGTCGCGGCGACGACCCACTACGCGGAGCTGAAGGCCTACGCCCACAACACCCCGGCCGCCCGCAACGCGTCCGTCGAATTCGACCTCGAGACGCTCAGCCCGACCTACCGCCTGACGATCGGCCTGCCCGGCGGGAGCCAGGCGTTCGCGATCGCCGAGCGCCTCGGCCTGCCCGAGCCGATCGTGGCCGACGCCCGTTCCCGGCTCTCCGAGGCCCATGCCGCGCTCGAGCAGACGCTCGCCTCGATCAGGGAGGCCGAGCGCGCGACGGCCGAGGCGCTCGAGCAGGCGCGGGCGGCCGAGGCCCGCGCCGCCGAGGCGCTCCGGGCGGCGGACGAGGAACGGCGCCGGGCGCGGCGCGAACGCGAGGCGATCGTGCGCCAGGCTCGCCTCGATGCCGAGCGGCTCGTCGCCGAGCTCGAGGAGGAAGTCCGGGCGAGCCGCCAGGCGCTCGAGCGCGAGACGCTCACCGCCCGGGTGATCGACGAGGCCCTCGAGCGTGTCGCCAGCCGGCTCGACCAGCTTCCGCAGATCGAGCCGCTCACGCCGCCGGCGCCGGTCCGCGCCCCGGCAAGCTGGCGGGTCGGCGAGCGGGCGCGCAGCCGGAGCCAGGGCTGGGAGGGCCGGATCGCCGCGCTCGAGCGGGGCGGCCGCCGGGCGACGCTCGAGGCCGGCGGCCTGCGGGTGACCCTCGAGCTCGAGGACCTCGAGCCGCTCGAGCCGCTCCTGGCCGGCGACGGCGGCGGCCGGGCCGGGGGCGCGGGACGACCGGGCCGCAGCCGGGCGACCGAGGCCGGGGGAGGGGAGACGGTCGGCGGGACGGCGGCGGCGATCCGGCTCGAGCGGACGCGCTCGGTCGCCTCGTCGCTCGATCTGCGCGGAGCGCGGGTCGAGGAGGCGCTCGCCGTCCTCGGCCGCTATCTCGACGACGCGGTGCTCGCCGGTCTCGACCGGGTGACGATCATCCACGGCCTCGGCACGGGCGCCCTGCGCGACGCGGTCAGGTCGTTCGCCGCCGGCCACCCGCTCGTCCGCGCCGTCCGCGCCGGCGAGCGCGGCGAGGGCGGTGACGGGGCGACGGTCGTCAGCCTGTAGGGTCCGCCCGGCCGGGGGTGGAGCCGGGGGTGGAGCCGGCCGCGCCGCCGGGAGCGCCGGGCGTCACCCGGCCTCGGCCCGCCCGGGCTCGCCGGGCGAGGCGCCAGGCGACGGCCACGAGCCGGTTCGCCGGTCGTTCGTGGGCCCGGACGTAGGAGACGCCGCGCGCCCCGAAGCTGCGCTTGAACTGGTAGAGCGACCAGAGCGGGTGGCCCGGGCCGTCCGGCAGGCCCGGCGCGGTCGGGGTGTCGACTCCACCGAGGTCGAGTTCCGCGTAGCCGTTCGCGGCCGCCCAGCGGATGACCGCCCAGTGGAGGTAACGGTTCGCCTCGGCTCGGGGGATCCCCGGCCCCGGGTCCGAGCCGGCCTGGAAGAGGACGAGCCGCCGGCCGCAGGTGAGGAGGAGCATCCCGGCCACCGGGCGTCCGTCGTGGACGGCGAACCAGAGATGGGCCAGCCGGGCCTCGCCGAGACGGCGCCACTGGTCGAGCAGGTAGCCTTCGGCGCGGACGACGAAGCCGCGTCGATCGCCGGTCCCGGCGAGGAGGGCGTGGAACGTGGCCAGCGGCTCTTCACGGCTCACCGGGTCGGCGAGGTCGACCTGCCGGGCGACGATCCCGAGCCGGCGCGCCCGGTTGATCAGGTTCGCCGTGCTCGCGCCGAGGAGCCGATGCTGGTCCTCTTCGGCCGGATGGAGCGGAACGATCGTCGCTGTCCGCGACACCTGGATCTCCCGGTCCGCCGGCCGGAAGCCGGCCGGGGCGAACGTCGCCGCCAGCGGGCCGTCCTCCTCCCAGGCCGGATCGACGGTCAGGATCAGCGCCGCCCGCTCCCGGGCGACGGCCCCGAGCCCGTCGAGGGCGGCCCTGGCGGCCTCGGGGTCCGGCCGGAGCAGGATCGGGCCGCGGGGCGCGTAGAGCAGGCGCGACGGGAGCAGCGGCAGCCCGGCGAGGACGGGCAGCGCCGGACGCTCCTGGAGCGAGGCGACGGCCACGACCTCGCCGCCGGCCCGGAAGAGGTACCGGCGCGGCGTCCAGCCGAGCGCGCGCTTCAGCTCACCCCAGGCGTGCGACTGGAAGGCGTGTCCGGCCGGGCTCCGGACCGCGAGCTCGTCCCAGCGGTCCGGCGCCCAGGCGCTCACCTCCTCGAGCCCGAGCCGGCCGCTCATCGGCTGAACCGCCGCACGAGCGGCCCACGGGCAACGAGCTCGACGAGATAGGCAAGTTCGGGCGCCCCGAGGGCACGCGCGTACAGCCCGTAGGCGAGAGCCGCCAGTCCACCTGCCAGGCCGAGCTCGAGCACGAGGCCCCCGAGGCCGGAACCCGGCCCGGCCGACCGAACCGCGCCCGAGACGAGCCAGGCCGCGGCGCCGGCGAGCACGGCCCCGCCCGCGAAGGCGAGGCCGCCCCGGCCAACGGCTCCCAGGTCGAACTCGCGGACCCGGCGCCGGAGCAGGACGAGCAGGAGTCCGGCCTCGAGGCACGAGCCAAGCCCGATCGCGAGCGCCAGCCCGCCGAGGCCGAGCTGGTCGACGAGGAGGACGGCGAGGACGACGTCGACGACGACCGAGGCGAGCGCCGCGAGGACGGGGGTGAGCGTGTCCTTGCCCGCATAGAAGGCCCGGGCGAGGACCGCGATCAGCGCCTCGGGCACGAGCGCGACGAGGAAGAAGAGGAGCGTCCCGGCCGCCCGCTCGACGGCCAGCGGATCGAACCGCCCGTGACCGACGAGGAGTGCCACGATCGGCACCCGGAGGACGGCCATGACCGCCCCGAGGGGGAGCATGACGAACAGGATCAGACGCAGCGAGCGGGTGACGAGCCCCGCGAAGCGCTCGGGCGAACCGACGGCGACCGCCCGGGCCATCGAGGGCAGGAGCGCAACCCCGAGCGGGACGCCGACGACGCCGATCGGGATCTGCAGGATCAGGAAGGCGATCGCGTAGATCGAGATCGCCCCCTCGCCGAGCCGGGAGGCGAGCATCGTGTTGACCAGGAAGACAGCCTGGACGGCCCCCAGCCCGACTGCCCGGGGCGCGAGGAGGGCGAGGGTGTGGCGGACGGCCGGGTCGCGCAGCTCGATCGTCGGACTGTAGCGCACCCGCCGCCGGAGCTGGGGCAGCTGGATCGCGACGTGGCCGGCGGCACCGATGACGACCCCGAGGGCGAGGCCGGTCACCCCGAGCGAGGGCGCCAGGAAGACCGCCCCGGCGATGATCCCGAGGTTGTAGGCGATCGGGGCGAGCGCCGAGGCGGTGAACAGGCCGAGGCTGTTCAGGGTGCTCGTGGCGACCGCCCCGAGGGCGAGGAAGATCGGTGCCGCGAGCATCAGCCGGGTCAGCCCGACGGCCTGCTCGAGGCGGGCGGCGTCGAACCCGGGCGTGACGGCCCGGAGCAGCTCCGGGGCCCAGATGCCGGCAGCCACGGCGAGCGCGACGAGGACGAGGAGGAGCAGGTTCGCAACGCTCGACACGAGCCGCCAGGCGCGCGGCACCTCGCCCCCGGCAAGCAGGCTGGTGGCCATCGGGACGAGCGCCGACGAGAGCGCCCCGGCCGCCACGAGCTGGAAGATCGCGTCCGGGATCCGGAAGGCGGCGAACCAGGCGTCGAGGTCGGGGCTCGCCCCGAACGTCGCCCCGATCACCGCCAGGCGCAGCCAGCCGAGGAGGCGCGAGGCGAGGAAGGCGACGCCGAGGATGACCCCGGCGCGGGCGATCGCCCGACCGGCCCGGTCGGCCGGCGGGGCTGTGGACGAGTCGGGCGCCTCGTCCGCGGTCAGGGGCAGGCCACCTTCTTCGGGTCGGCCAGGCGCAGGTTGACCGAGGTGCCCGGCGGCACGACCGTTCCCGGGGCCGGGTCCTGGTCGGCGACGACCCAGCCCGGGCCGGGGTTGTTCGGGCTGACGTTCCCGATCGCGAGCTGGTTGGCGGTCAGCGATTCGCCGACCACGTCGAGCGACTGGCAGCGGAAGTCACCGACCACGACCGCGGTCGGCGGCGGTGTGCTCGGGCACGGTCCGAGGAGCGGATCGCAGGGCGGCGGCGTGCTCGGGCACGGTCCGAGGAGCGGATCGCAGGGCGGCGGCGTGGGGGGCACGACCGGGGTGCAGGTCTCGGTCGGCGGGAACGGCGCGCCCCAGGTCTTGCCGTACGGGTTGTACGCGTTGTTGTAGAAGTAGCTCGTCCTTGTCTTCTCGGGCCCACCGGCGACGCCCGGACCCTTCATCGCCCGCTTGATCCAGTCGTCGGTGAACGGGCGCCAGGCCGGGAAGGCGGACTCGACCCCCGAGAGGTCGAGGAAGCCCTGGGTCTCCTTCGGTCCGGCACAGCCGTCCTGCCAGAGGAGCCCGGTCGCCGCGTCGATGTCGAGCGGCACCTTCGTGTCGTCGATCCGGGTCGGGACCGTGCCGTCGATGAAGACCTCGTTCACGGTCTGCGTGGTGAATGGTCCGGGCAGGAGCCCGCTGAACGCGTCGACCCGGGCCTGGACGATCCCGTCCGGTCGCGGGAAGTCGGTGATCGGGGTCCCCTTCGTCACCTCGGTCAGGAACGATTGCCAGACCGGGGTCGGCCCTTCGAGCGAGAAGATCCCCCCGGTCTCGGAGTTGTCGCTGTTGCCCATCCAGACGCCGACCGCGAGCGCCGGGGCGTTCGGATCCTCGGGCGGGGCGATGTACCCGAAGGCAGCAAGGTCCTTCGTGTCGTTCGTCGTCCCGGTCTTCAGGGTCGCCGGGCGGCGCCGGGAGCCGTCGATGATCTGGGCCTTGCCCCAGTACGGGTTCTGGCGCGGGTTCGTGTTGCCAGCCAGGATGTCGGTGATCACGTAGGCCGCCTGGGGGCTGACGACCTGGCGGACCGCCGGCCTCGTGTCGGGGGTCGGCCAGATCTGGTTGCCGTCGCTGTCGGCGACCGAGAGGATCATCGTCCGGGGGACGAGCGTCCCCGCGTTCGCCAGCGCGCCGTAGGCCCCCAGCAGGTCGATCGGGTGGAGCTCCAGGGTCCCGATCGCGATCGAGACCCCGGCCGTGTTCTGCGGCTTCTGGAACTGGATCCCGAACCGCTTCGCCATCTCGAACACGTGATCCGGGCCGTTGATCGCGGCCGCCTTGATGGCCGGGATGTTGAGCGAGAACTGGAGTGCCTGGCGCAGGCGGAGCGGACCGCGCTCGAGGCGGTCGGCGTCGGTGGGGGTGTAGCCTCCGCCGAAGTCGGTCACCACGTCCATGAACAGGCTCGCCGCGGTCATCGTCCGGTCCTCGATCCCGGTCACGTAGTTGATCGGCTTGAAGGCCGAGCCGACCTGGCGCCAGCCGTCGGAGAGGACGTCGAACTGGGGCTGGAAGCGCTTGTCGGTGCTCGTGGCGTAGTAGTCCGCGCTCCCGACGTAGGCCATCACCTGGCCGGTCCGGTAGTCGAGGGCGGCCATCGCGCCGTTGAAGATCGTGTTCCGGCGGAGCGTCTCGATCCACTGCAGGTCGGGCAGCTTGAGCGCCTTGAGGTACGCCGCGGTGTCGCTCCGGTGGGGCCCGATGACCGCGGCCTTGATCCACTTCTCGGCGCTCTTCTGCATGTTCCAGTCGAGCGTCGTCGTCACCCGGTAGCCGCCCGGGCTGTCGATCCGGGGACAGGTGTCGGCCTGCTCGGCGCCGCACAGGATCTCGCCCAGCTGGTGGCGGACCTGCCACACGAAGTGCGGTGCCCGCCAGTTCGCCGCCCGCTGCGGGGCGAGGACGACCGGCTCGGCCTTCGCCGCCTCGAGTTCCGCGTCGGTGATCGTGTCGCGCGTCAGGACCCGGGATTCGATCATCCGGTCGAGGACGAGGTTGCGCCGGGCCACGATCGCGCTGTCCGCCGGCACGACCAGCCGGGTCGTCTTCCGGCCGTCGATCGTGACCTCCTCGCTGACCGCGTTCCTGGTCAGATCGTAGGCCGTCGGCGACTTGGGGATCGCGGCCAGGATCGCGGCCTGGGCGAGCGTCAGCTTCGAGAGGTCGGTCACCCCGAAGTAGCTGCGCGCCGCTGCCTTGATCCCGTAGCTCTGGTTGCCGTAGAAGTTCTGGTTCAGGTAGTAGGTCATGATCTGCTGCTTGCCGGCCTCGCCCGGGGGCAGCTCCTGGGTCAGCCGGATCGACTGGATGATCTCCTTGATCTTCCGCTCGTACTTCGAGCCCTGGAAGGCGCTCGCAGGCAGGAGGCGGGCCCGGACGAGCTGCTGGGTGATCGTCGAGGCCCCCCGCTCGTTGCCGCTCAAGGTGTCGAGGCCGGCCTTCACGATCCCGAGCGGGTCGAACCCGGCGTTCGTCCAGAACGTCTTGTCCTCGATGCTCGTCGTGGCATCGACGAGGACGGGCGGGATCTGGTCGTAGCTGACGATCTCGCGCTTCTCGTCACCGAAGCGGGCGAGCTCGACCGTGCCGGTCCGGTCGTAGACGACCGTCTGCTGGTTGAAGGCGAGGTTGTCGAAGACGGTCTTCGGGTCGGGCAGGTCGCGCGAGTAGAAGCCGTAGGCCCCGACGACGGCCACGAACGCGGCCACCGCCAGGACGGCCAGGGAGGCGAAGAGGAAGAGCGGCAGCGCGACCGCGAGCGCGGTCGGGGCGCCACCGAGGCCGCCGCGGCGCTGGTTGCCAGAGCGGCGCTGGCGCTGGCGCCGGGCGAGGCTGGTGTGCATCTCGGAATCCACGATAGCATGGGGGCGACATGAACAGGTCCCCCGGGTCCCGGCCGTTCCGGACGTCTCGCCAGCCACGCCTGTGACGCCTGGCGCGTCGTCCCGGCGCGGATCCCCCGGCCTGGGCCTGGACAGCCTGCTTGCCGAGCTCGCCTGGCGCGGGATGCTCCAGGACCAGACCCCCGGCCTCGCCGCCCGGCTGGCGGAGGGCCGCCCGATCAGCGGCTACAACGGGTTCGACCCGAGCGGCCCCTCGCTCCACGTCGGCCACCTCGTGCCGGTCTTCGGCCTGCTCCACTTCCAGCGCCACGGCGGCCGTCCGGTGGTCGTGATCGGGGGCGCGACCGGGATGATCGGGGACCCGTCCGGTCGCTCGAGTGAGCGGAACCTGCTCGACCGCGACACGATCGCAGCCAACGCCCGGGGGATCCGCGCCCAGCTCGAGCGCTTCCTCGACTTCGACCCCGGGACCGGGGGCGCGGTCATGGTCAACAACCTCGACTGGCTCGGCCCGCTGACGATGCTCGACTTCCTGCGCGACGTCGGCAAGCACTTCACGATCCCGTACATGCTGGCCAAGGACTCGGTCCAGAAGCGGCTCGCGAGCGGCCTGAGCTACACCGAGTTCAGCTACATGCTGCTCCAGGCGACCGATTTCCTCCACCTCTACCGGACGATGGGCGTCGAGCTCCAGATGGGCGGCGCGGACCAGTGGGGCAACATCACCGCCGGGCTCGAGCTGATCCGGCGCGTGGAGGGGGCAGGGGAGGGGGTCGAGCTGGCCCACGGGCTCTCGTACCCGCTCCTGACCGACGAGGGCGGGGCGAAGTTCGGCAAGACCGCCGACGGCACCTCGGTCTGGCTCGATCCGGCCCGGACCTCGCCCTACGCGTTCTACCAGTACTGGCTGAACACGCCCGACGCGACCGTCGGGCGGAACCTGCGCCTGTTCACCCTGCTGGCCCGGGACGAGGTCGAGGCGATCGAGGCGGACCACGCCCGCGCTCCGGAGCACCGGGCGGCCCAGCGCGCGCTTGCTCTCGACGTCACGCGCCGGGTCCACGGCCCGGACGAAGCGGCCCGGGCGGTCCGGGTGAGCGAGGTCGCCTTCTCGGGCGAGCCGGTCGAGGACCCCGACCTGCTCGAGGCACTCTACGAGGCGCTCGACCACTTCGAGTTCGACCCGGCCGAGCTCGCCGGCGGGGCGCTCGCCCTGGCCGTCGCGAGCGGGCTCTACCCCTCGAAGGGCGAGGCCCGGCGGGCGATTGCCCAGGGCGGCTTCTCGATCAACGGCCGTCGGGTGAGCAGCCCCGATGAGCCCGTCCCGGAGCCGATCGGGGGCCGCTATCTCGTCCTGCGCCACGGGCGCCGGACGCTCAGGATCGGCCGCCGCCGGAGCTGAGGCGACGAGCGCCCGGCCGCGCCCGGGCAGCGTGTCGGGCGCGGCGTCGTCAGCCGCTCGGTCGCGCCGGGGCAGCGTGCCGGGCGCGCAGGGTCTCGACCACGACCGCCGGCGGAAGACCCCGTGCCGCGAGCAGGACGAGCAGGTGATAGAGCAGGTCGGCCGCCTCGCCGGCGAGGGCGGCCCGGGTCGCGACCCGTTCCCCGTCGGGGGCCGCGGCGTCGTCGCGGGCGGCCATCAGGACCTCGACCGCCTCCTCGGTCACCTTGCGCGCGATCGCATCGATCCCCGCGTCGAGGAGCTCGACGGTGTACGAGCCGGCCGGCCGGCTCCGGGCGCGCTCCTCGATCGTCGCCCATAGCTGTTCGAGCCAGGCGAACCCCTCGCCGGCAGGCACCTGGCCGCCGGCGGCCGCGCCGCCGGGCGGGTCGGCCTCGTCGAAGCAGCTCCGCGTCCCGCGATGGCAGGTCGGTCCGGCGGGCCGGGCCGTCACGAGCACGGCGTCGCGGTCGCAGTCGAGGGCCAGCCCGGCGAGGCGGAGGACGTTGCCGCTCGCCTCGCCCTTGCGCCACAGGCGCCCCCGCGAGCGCGAGTGGAAGTGGACCTCGCCGCTCGCCAGCGTCGCCTCGAGCGCCTCGGCATCCATCCAGGCGAGCATCAGAACCCGTCCGTCGGCCTCGTCCTGGACGATCGCCGGGACGAGTCCGTCCGGACCGAAGCGAACGGTCGCCGGGTCGAACGGGGCGCCGCCCGGCCCCGGGCCGGCCGGCACGGGCCCGCTCATGCCCCGCCCGCCGGCGCCAGGCGGACCGACAGGCCCGCCGCCGCCATCGCCGCCTTGACCGCCGCGATCGAGTGGAGCCGGCGGTGGAAGATCGAGGCGGCGAGGACGGCGTCCGCCCCGCCCTCGACGATCGCGGCCACGAAGTCGGCCGGCCCGGCGGCCCCGCCCGAGGCGATCACGGGGACCCGGACCCGGCTCGAGATCGCCCGCAGCAGGGCGGTGTCGAAGCCGGCCTGGGTGCCGTCACGATCGATCGAGGTGACGAGCAGCTCGCCAGCACCGAGGGCCACGGCACGCTCCGCCCAGGCGACCGCGTCGAGGCCGGTGACCTCGCGTCCGCCCCGCACGAGCACCTCCCAGGCCGGATCGGCGCCGCCCGGCCGGCTGCGCCTGGCGGGATCGCCCGCGGCGTCCGCCCGGCCCGGGCCGCCGGACGCAGGCACGAGCCGCCGGGCGTCGATCGCCACGACGACCGCCTGGCGGCCGAAGCGGGTGGCGCAGCGCGCGACCAGGTCCGGGTCGGCGACCGCGGCGGTGTTCAGCGAGACCTTGTCGGCCCCGGCCCGGAGGACATCGCGCATCTCCTCGACGCTCCGCACGCCGCCCCCGACGGTGAGCGGGATGAACGCCCGTCGGGCCGTCCGCTCGACGATCTCGAGCAGCGTCCCCCGACCCTCCGGGGCGGCGCCGATGTCGAGGAAGACGATCTCGTCGGCCCCCTCGGCGGCATAGCGCTCGGCGAGCTCGGGCGGATCTCCCTCGTCGGTCAGGTCGACGAAGCGCGTCCCCTTGACCACCCGCCCGTCGCTCACGTCGAGACAGGGGATCACGCGGCGGCGGAGCATCAGGCGGCCTCGAGGGCATCGTCGCGGGCGAGGGCCGCGAAGTTCGCGATCAGGCGCAGGCCGTCCCGCCCGCTGCGCTCGGGATGGAACTGGACGCCGAGCAGCGGGCCACGGGCGATCGCGCTGACGAACGCCTCGCCGTGGACCGTGTCGGCCAGGGCGACCGTGTCGGCCCCCGGAGCCGGCCGGCCGGCGTACGAGTGGACGAAGTAGAAGTCCGCCGCCGGGGCGATCCCGGCGAAGAGCGGGTGCTCGCGCCGACGGACCACCTGGTTCCAGCCGATGTGGGGCAGGGTCGGAGCGTTCACCAGCTCGACCGTCCGGCCGGGGAGGACGCCGAACGTCCGCGCCCCGTCCTCGTCGCTCTCCTCGAACAGGAGCTGCAGGCCGAGACAGATGCCGAGATAGGGGCGTCGGTCCTCGATCCAGCGCCGGATCGGCTCGACCAGGCCGCGCTCGGCCAGGCGGGCCATCGCCGGCGCGGCCGCCCCGACGCCGGGCACGACGAGCGCTTCGGCGGCGCGCAGCTCGTCCCCGTCGCGGACGAGCCGGACCTCCGCCCCGACGACCTCGAGCGCCTGGCCGATGCTCACCAGGTTGCCCGCCCCGTAGTCGACGAGCGCCACCCGCAGCCGGCTCATCGCCACCTCACCCGAGCGCACCCTTCGTCGAGGCGACCCCGGTCCGACGCGGGTCCGGCTCGCAGGCGACCCGGAGCGCGCGCCCGAGGGCCTTGAAGGCGGCCTCGGCCAGGTGGTGGTCGTTCCGCCCCGAGCCCGCGACGTGGATCGTCAGGCCGCCGGTCCGGGCGAACGACTCGAGCGCGTGCTCGACGAGCTGGAGCGGCAGGCCCCCGACCTGGAGACTCCGGAACGGCAGCTCGACGACGGCGTACGGCCGACCGCCGGCGTCGACGACGGCGCGGGCGAGCGCCTCGTCCATCGGCACCGCGGCCTCCCCGAAGCGGTTGATCCCGGCCCGGTCGCCGAGCGCCTCGGCGAACGCCGCCCCGAGCACGAGCGCGACGTCCTCGACCGTGTGGTGCTCGTCGACGGCGAGGTCGCCGGTCGCCCGGATCTCGAGGTCGAACAGCCCGTGATGGCCGAGCGAGCCGAGCAGGTGGTCGTAGAACCCGACCCCGGTCTCGATCGAGCAGCGACCGCTCCCGTCGAGATCGAGGCCGACCGTGACCTCCGTCTCGCGCGTCCGACGGGCGACCGTCACCCGGCGCCCGGCGCGCTCGAGGACGGTGATCGTTCCGAGCGGCGTGGTCATCGTTCCTCCTGGGCGCTGATCTCCGCCGCCGCGGCGATCAGCCGGTCGTCGTCGGCCGGGGTCCGGGCGGTGAGTCGCAGGTGGCCGGCAAAGGGGTGACCGGCGCCGAACGTGCGGGGCACGAGGCCGCGCCGCAGGAGCCCCTCGGCCACCCGGGCGGCGCGCCCGGGCGAACCGAAGTCGACCGCGACGAAGTTCGTCACGCTCGGGGCGACGCTCCAGCCGGCGGCCTCGAGCCCGGCGGCCAGCCGGCCCCGCTCGGCGACGATCGCGGCCACGTTGGCGCGCATCAGCTCGGCCCGTCGCAGCCCCTCGGCGACGACGGTCGCCGAGACGGTCGAGATCGAGCCCGGCGGCCGGTAGACGGCGAGCCGGGCGATCGTCTCGCGGGTCCCGATCGCGAAGCCGACCCGGAACCCGGCCAGCCCGTAGGCCTTGCTCGCGGTCCGGACGACGACGAGCCGGGGGTAGCGCTCGCGCAGACCGAGCAGGCTCGCCCCGACGAACTCGGCGTACGCCTCGTCGAGGACGACGAGCGGGGGCAGCTGCCCGCCCCGCGCCGCATCGGCGGCCAGGCCGTCGAGCAGGTCCTCGATCGCACCCGGCGGCTCGGCCTGTCCGGTCGGGTTGTTCGGGTTGCACAGCCAGACCAGGTCCGCCTTCCTCGCCGCGGCGCGCACCGCGCCCGGATCGAGCCGGTGCCCCTCGGCCGGACCGCGCCGGGCGACCTCGACCAGGCGGGCCGGGCGCTGCTCGGTGATCACCCGGTACATCGCGTACGAGGGGGCGGCCACGACCGCGCTCCCGCCGGGGGGCAGGAACGCCCGGGCGCACAGGTCGAGGACCTCGTCGGCGCCGGCGCCGGGCACGATCTCGTCGGTTCGCACGCCGTAGGCCTCGGCGGCGGCAGCGACGAGGCGGCCGTAATCACCGGGCGGGTAGTCCGCCAGCGGGGTCTCGAACCGCCCGGCGGCGAGGATCTCGAACACGTAGCCCGGCGTCGCCGGGAGCGTGTTCAGGTCGAAGCGCACGATCTCGTCGAGGGCCAGGCCGTAGCGCGCCGCGATCGCCTCGTCGGTCGCCTCCCAGGCGTACGCGGCGGGCATCCCGGGCGGGGTCGTTGTGACCGGGGTCGGGTTCATGCGGCACCCGCCCTGTCCGGGCCGTCCTCGCCCCGGAAGCGGATCTCGACCGCCTCGCGGTGGGCGAGCAGCCCCTCGGCGGCGGCAACCGCCCCGACCGCCGTCCGGATCCCGGCCAGGCCGGCCCGGCTGATCCGCTGGACCTGGACGAACTTGCCGAAGGCCTCGACCGCCAGGGCGCCCGAGGAGCGGGCCAGGCCGCCGGTCGGCAGGACGTGGTTCGCGCCCGACGCATAGTCGCCGGCCGACTCGGGGGCATACGGCCCGACGAACAGCGAGCCGGCGTTCCGGATCTGCCCGACCGCCTCCTCGACGTCGGCGATGACGACCGTCAGGTGCTCGGCCGCGTAGGCATCGACGAACGCGATCGCACTCGCCCGGTCCGGGGCGAGGACGACCAGCCCGCCCGCGGCGAGCGAGCGCTCGAGGATCTCGCGCCGGGCGGCGGTCGCGAGCTGGCGACCGAGCTCGGCCTCGACCGCCTCGGCGAAGGCCGGGTCCGGGGTGACGAGGAGGGCAGGGGAGTCGGGCCCGTGCTCGGCCTGGCTGAGGAGGTCGGCTGCCACGTGGGCCGGGTCGGCGGTCCCGTCGGCGAGGACCATCACCTCCGAGGGGCCGGCCGGGAGGTCGATCCCGACCTCCCCGAAGACCTCGAGCTTGGCCGCGGTCACCCACGCGTTGCCCGGCCCGACGATCCGGTCGACCGGGGCGAGGCCAGCCTCGGGCAGCCCGTAGGCGAGCGCCCCGACCGCCTGCGCCCCGCCGGCGACGACGAACGCATCGACCCCGACCAGTCCGGCCGCCCCGAGCAGGACCGGCGAGAGCCGGCCGTCCCGATCGGCCGGCGAGGCGACGATCAGCTCGCCGACCCCGGCCACCCGGGCCGGCACGGCGCACATCACGAGCGACGAAGGGTAGGCCGCGGAGCCTCCAGGCACGTACGCCCCGACCCGCGCCAGGGGCGTCCAGCGGCGCTCGATCTCGATCCCGGGCGCGACGGTCGTCCGGCTCGTCGCCGGCAGCTGGGTCGCGGCGAACCGTCCGATGTGCTCGATCATCAGCTCGAGCCCGGCCCGGATGTCGGCCGGCAGTGCGTCGCGGGCGGCACCCAGGACGCCCGGTTCGAGGATCAGCCGGCGGTCGGCAGCGCCGCCGCCGAACCGCTCGTTCGCCTCGCGGACGGCGGCGTCACCGCGCCCCCGGACGTCGGCCAGGATCGCCCGGGCCGCGTCGCGGACCGACGGGTCGGGGACGGCGCCCCGGCGGATCAGCGCCTCGCGGGCGGCGGCAACGGCCGGATCGCTCGCCGCCCGGCCCAGGTCGAGCCGGCGCAGGCGCACGGGGGTGGGGAGGGGAGCGCTCACGGGACGATCTTCTCGATCGGCAGGACGAGGATGCCCGACGCCCCGGCCGCCTTCAACCGGGGCAGGAGGCCCCACACCGCGTCGGCGTCGACGACCGAGTGGATCGCGATCATCCCGGCGTGGGCGAGCGGGATGACCGACGGCGACTCGAGGCCGGGCAGGAGCTCCTCGAGCACGCCCAGCCGGTCGGCCGGGGCGTTCATCATCAGGTACTTCCGGCCTCGGGCCGCGATCACCGCCGAGAGCATCGTGTCGATCGCCCCGAGCGCCTCGGCCCGCCGGCCGAGGGCACCCGGATTCGCGACCAGGAGCGCCTCCGAGGCGAGGACCTCGCCGATCGGGCGGAGGCCGTTCATGACCAGGGTCGAGCCGGTCGAGACGAGGTCGACGATCGCGTCGGCCAGGCCGAGGCGCGGGGCGACCTCGACGGCGCCCGAGATCGGGACGACCTCGACCGGGATCTGCCGCTCGGCAAAGAAACGCCGGGCGGTATTCGGATGGGCGGTCGCGACCCGCAGCCCGGCGAGGTCCTCGACCGCCTGGTGGGGCGTGTCGGCCGGGACCGCCGCCGCCAGCCGGCAGTGACCGTAGCCGAGGGTCCTGATCCGGGGCAGGTCGGCGCCCGACTCGGACAGCAGGTCGATCCCGGTCACCCCCAGGTCCGCGACGCCGTCGCCGACGAACTCGATGACGTCGTTCGTGCGCACGAACAGGATGTCGAGATCGAAGTTCTGGACCCGGGCGACGAGGCTCCGGTCGTGCTCCTCGAAGACGAGCCCGGCGTCGTGCAGGAGGGCGAGCGTCGGCTCGACGAGCCGGCCCTTGTTCGGGATCGCGAGCCGGAGGCGGTCCCTCATCGCCCGGCCCGGACCGGCCCGCGGCCGCGCAGCCGGTCGAGGACGAGCCGGTAGCCGCCCTCGCCGTGGTTCAGCCACGAGGCGATCCGGGTGATCGTGGCCGTGCTGGCGCCCGTCCGGCGCGAGATCTCCGCGTAGTGGAGTCCCTCGTCGAGCAGGCGCGCGACCGCCCAGCGCTGGGCCATGTCGTGCAGCTCGCCGAGCGTGCACAGGTCGCGGAAGAAGCGCTCCGCCTCCTCGACCGTGTCGAGGGCGAGGATCGCCTCGAAGAGCGACTCGATCTCCTCGGTGCGCCAGTTGTCGGCGGTCATCGTCGGTTCCTCGTCCGGTAGCGTGCCTCTTGGCGTGCTAGCATGATAGCGTGTTAGCACAATACCGGTTCGACGACCGGTCCGTCAAGCGAACTCCAGCCCGCCCGGACGGCCGCTCCCGCCCGGACGGCCGCTCCCGCCGGGCCGCCGCGAGGTCCCGATGACGTTCGAGCTCCTGCCCGCGATCGACCTGCGCGCCGGACGGGTCGTCCGCCTGCGGCGCGGCGACTTCGACCGGGAGACCGTCTTCGACGATGACCCGATCGCGGTCGCCGAGCGGTTCGCGGAGGCCGGGGCGACGTGGATCCACCTCGTCGACCTCGACGGCGCCCGGGCCGGGCGGCCGGTCCAGGCCGGACTCGTGGCCCGGATCGTCGAGCGGGTAGGGGAGCGGACCCGCTGCCAGGTCGCGGGTGGCCTGCGCACCGTCGAGGCGGTCGCCACGGCCCTCGCCGCGGGCGCCGCGCGGGTCGTCGTCGGCACCGCCGCGCTCGAGGATCCGGACCTCGCCGGCGAGCTCGTCGGGCGCCACGGCGCAGAGCGGATCGTCGTCGCGCTCGATGTCCGGGACGGCCTCGCGCTCGGCGAGGCGTGGCGCCCGGGGGCCGCCGGTCGGCCGGTCGAGGCGGCGCTCGAGGCGCTGGCGCAGGTCGGGGTGGCCCGCTTCGCGGTCACCGCGATCGAGCGCGACGGCCTGCTGGCCGGCCCGGACCTGGGCCTCCTCGGACGGCTCGTCGCCCTCGACCGGGGCGCGATCATCGCCTCGGGCGGGATCAGCTCGATCGCCGACCTGCACGCCGCCCGCCGTCTCGGCTGCGCCGGGGCGATCGTCGGGCGAGCCCTGTACGAGGGGCAGCTCGAGCTCGGTGAGGCGCTGCGGGCCGTGCGCGACTGATCGCCCCCCGGGTGGCGATCAGCTCTTCGCCGCCTCGAGCTCCTTGCGGTGGGCCTCGATGATCTTCTCGGCCAGGTGCGCCGGCACGTCCTCGTAGTGGTCGAGGGTGGCCGTGAACGTCCCCCGCCCGCCGGTCAGCGAGCGCAGCTCGGTGGCGTAGTTGAACAGCTCGGCCTGGGGCACGTGGGCGGTGATCACCTGGAATCCGTCCCCGGCCGGATCCATCCCCAGGACCCGGCCGCGCCGGCCGTTCAGGTCACGGTTGACGTCACCCATGTAGCGCTCGGGGACGCGGACCTGGACGTTCATGATCGGCTCCATGAGGACCGGCCGGCACTCCATCACCCCCTGCTTGAGGGCCATCGAGGCGGCGATCTTGAACGACAGCTCGTTCGAATCGACCGGGTGGAACGATCCGTCGTAGAGGGTTGCCTTGAAGTCGATCAGCGGGTAGCCGGCGAGGACGCCCTCGGCGGCGGCCTCGCGGATCCCCTTCTCGACCCCGGCGAAGAACTGGCGCGGCACGACCCCGCCCACGATCCGCTCGGCGAACACGACCCCGCCGCCGGGGTTCGGCTCGAGCTCGAGCCAGACGTCGCCGAACATCCCGTGTCCGCCGGTCTGCTTCTTGTACCGGCCGTGGACCTGGGTCCGGCCGCGGATCGTCTCGCGGTACGGGACGCGCGGCGTGCGGGTCACGATCGAGACCCCGAACTTGCGCTTCAGCCGCTCGGCGATCACCGCGATGTGCGCTTCGCCCATCGCCACCAGGAGCTGCTCGCCGGTCTCGCTCCGGGTCACCCGGGCGGTCGGCTCCTCGTCGAGCATCCGCTGCAGGGCGCCGCTCATCTTGTCCAGGTCCGACTTCGTGAGCGGGTCGATCGCCACGATCAGGGTCGGCTCGGGGAACGTGAGCGGGGGCAGGACGAGCGGCCGCTCGCGGCTCGAGAGCGTGTCGCCGGTGGCGGTGACCGCGAGCTTGGCGACGGCGCCGATCTCGCCCGCCTTCAGCTCGCCGACCGGCTCCTGGTCCTTGCCGTGGAGGAAGAGGAGCTGGCCGATCCGCTCGTCCTCGCCCCGGTTCGCGTTCCAGGCGTGGCCCTGGCTGTGGAGCGTCCCCGAGAGGACGCGCAGGTACGTGAGCCGGCCCACGAACGGGTCGGCGGTCGTCTTGAAGACGCGCACCAGGAGCGGGCCGTTCGGGTCGCTCGGGACCTCGACCTCGGCGCCGGTCTTCGGGTCGACGGCCCGGACCGGCGGTTCCTCGGCGGCATGGGGCAGGTAGCGCAGGAACGCGTCGAGGAGGGCGCCGATCCCGATCCCGCGCGCGGCGCTGCCGACGAGAACCGGGGCGAGGATCGAGTCGCGGACGCCGCGATGGAGGCAGGCCTCGAGCTCGGCGTCGCTGATCTCCTCGCCCTCGAGGTACTTCGTGAGCACGTCGTCGTCCGCCTCGGCGGCCGCCTCGAGGAGCTGGTCGCGGCGCCGGGCGACCTCCGCCTCGAGCTCGGGCGGGACCGGCACCTCGACCTCGCGCGTGCCGTCCCAGCGATACGCCCGCCGGTGGACGAGATCGACGTAGCCGCTGAACGTCTCGGCCGCCCCGATCGCGATCTGGAGCGGGGCGACCTTCTCGCCGAAGGCCGCCCGCAGGGCGTCGAGGGCGGCGGTCGGGTCGGCGTTCTCGCGGTCGCACTTGTTGATGAAGAAGCAGCCCGCCCGCCCGTTCGAGCGCCCGAGCGCGACCGCCGTCTCGAGTCCCGACTCGACCCCGGCCGAGGCGTCCATGACGAAGAGCGCGCTCTCGACTGCGGCGAAGCCCTCGACGACCTCGCCCACGAAGTCGGGGTAGCCGGGCGTGTCGACGAGCGTCACGCGCGTCCCGTCGTGCTCGAGCGAGGCGACCGCGAGGCTGAGCGACTCGCGCCGCTTCTGCTCCTCGGGCTCGAAGTCGAGGCTGGCCGTCCCGTCGTCGACCTTCCCCAGGCGCCCGATCGCTCCGGTCCGGAACAGGAGCTGCTCGGCCAGCGTCGTCTTGCCCGACCCGGCGTGGCCGGCCAGGACGACGCTGCGCAGGTGGAGGAGGTCAACGCTCTTGGTCGTCATCGACACGCGGTCCTCTCGTCTGGTGCGGGCTGCCGACATCTCCGGGCAGCCCGGCGGCGGTCAGTGGGCTCGGTGGCGCGGGGGCGCTGGCGCGGTCCAGCCATGATAGTCCGCTATACTCGGACACGATGTCAGGTCATTCCAAGTGGTCCCAGATCAAGCGCCAGAAGGGCGCCAACGACGTCCGCCGGGGCGCGCTGTTCACGAAGATGGGCCGCGAGATCGCGATTGCCGCGCGGGCGGGCGGACCGGACCCGGACGGCAACTTCCGGCTCCGGCTGGCGATCGAGAAGGCGCGCTCGGTGAACATGCCCGCCGACACGATCAAGCGGGCGATCGAGCGCGCCACCGGCGGCGGCGAAGCCGACCAGTTCGAGGAGATCGTGTACGAGGGCTACGGCCCCGGGGGCGTGGCGATCCTGGTCGAGGCGCAGACGGACAACCGCAACCGGACCGCGGCCGAGGTCCGCTCGGTCTTCGCCAAGGCCGGCGGCCAGCTGGCCGGCGCGGGCGCCGTGGCCTGGCAGTTCGAGCCGCGCGGCGTGATCACCGTCCCGCGCACGGCCGGGGATGCGGACGAGATCGCGCTCCTGGCGATCGACGCGGGGGCGGAGGACGTCGACACCGACGCCGACCCGATGGAGATCTTCACCGCGGCCGCCGACCTCGAGCGCGTCCGCCGGGCCCTCGAGGCGGCAGGGGTGGCGATCGAGTCGGCCGAGTCGGCGATGATCGCCCGCCAGACGGTCGAGCTTGACCCGGCCCGGGCCCGCCAGGCGCTCCGCCTGATCGAGGCGCTCGAGGACCTCGACGACGTCCAGCGCGTGACGGCCAACTTCGAGATCCCCGAGGAAGTGTTTGCCGAGGTCGCCGGGTGATCATCCTCGGGATCGACCCGGGGACCGCCTCGCTCGGGTACGGGGTCATCGAGCGGACCGGGTCCCGGTTGCGGGCGGTCGACTACGGGGTCCTCCACACCTCGCCCCAGGTGACCCTGCCGGAACGGCTGGTCTCGGTCCACCGGCTCGTCAGCGACCTGATCGACCTCCACGCCCCGGCCGTCGTCGGCGTCGAGCGGCTCTTCTTCAGCCGCAACGCCCAGACCGCGTTCGCCGTCGGCCAGGCCCGCGGCGTCGTCCTGCTCGCGGCCGCCCAGCATTCGCTCGAGGTCCGGGAGGCAACCCCGAACGTGATCAAGAGCGCGATCGCCGGCTACGGGGCCGCCGACAAGGAACAGGTCCAGCGGATGGTCCAGCTCGTCCTCGGCCTCCCCGAGCGGCCCCGCTCCGACGATGCGGCGGACGCGCTGGCGATGGCGATCTGGGTCGCCCACACCGAGCGGCCGGGCGAGCGTCTGAACTCGGGCCTCCTCGACCGCTCCGCGATCGCTCCCCTCGGGCGGGGCGAGACGCCCTACGAGCGCGCCGTGCGCGAGGCGGTCGACCGCGAGCGGGCTGCGGCTCCGACCGACGGCGAGGCGGGCGGCTCCCGCCGCCGGCGCGCTTCCTAGCCCGGCGAGCGTGCCGTGATCGCGTCGCTCGACGGGGTCGTCGGCGCGATCGGGCCCGATTCGCTCGTCGTCGAGGTCGGCGGGATCGGCTACCGCGTGTTCGCCCCTCCGGCGGTCCTCGCGGGCACGCGGACCGGCGCCCGCCTGAAGCTCCACACGTTCCACCTCGTGCGCGAGGACCAGCAGGCCCTGTTCGGGTTCCGCAGCCCCGAGGACCTCGGCTTCTTCACCCTCCTCCTGACCGTTACCGGGGTCGGGCCGAAGGTCGCCCTCGCGATCGTCGGCTCGCGGGCGGTGCCGGACCTCCAGCTGGCGATCCTCCAGCAGGACCAGGCCGCGCTCGTCTCGATCCCGGGGATCGGGCGCAAGCTTGCCGAGCGGATCATCTTCGAGCTCAAGGAGAAGGTCGCTGCCGCCGGCTCCGCGGCCGGCGCGGCAGGGACCAGCCCCGGAGGAGGGGAGGCCGAGGTCGTGGCCGCCCTCCAGGCGCTCGGCTACTCGGCCCCCGAGGCCCGGGCCGCGGCCCGGGCTGCCCCGGCCGCCACCGGCCCGGCCGCCTCGCTCGAGGAGCGGGTGAAGGCGGCCCTGCGGACGCTCGTCCGCGACTGAACGCGCCGTTCGAACAGGTGTACGAAATCGCCGGCTGCGTGGTAGACTGCCGGCGATGACGGACGACGCCTCGCGCATCCTCGCCGCCGACCTCCTTGCCGAGAGCGATCCGGTGATCGAGACGACGCTCCGGCCGCGCAGCCTCGAGGAGTACATCGGCCAGCGCGAGGTGAAGGCGAACCTGGCGATCCTCCTCTCGGCGGCGCGCCAGCGCGGCGAGGCCGCCGACCACGTCCTGCTCCACGGGCCGCCCGGCCTGGGCAAGACGACCCTGGCCACGATCATCGCCCGCGAGCTCGGCGTGAACGTCCGCTACACGAGCGGCCCGGCCGTCGAGCGGGCCGGCGACCTGGCCGCGATCCTGACCGCGCTCGACGAGCGCGATGTCCTGTTCATCGACGAGATCCACCGCCTGAACCGGGCCGTCGAGGAGATCCTCTATCCGGCCATGGAGGACTTCGCGCTCGACGTCATGATCGGCAAGGGGCCGTCCGCCCGCTCCCTCCGGCTGACCCTGAAGCCGTTCACCGTCGTCGGCGCCACGACCCGGGCCGGACGGATCAGCAGCCCGCTCCGTGACCGGTTCGGAGCCACGTACCGGCTCGACTTCTACGAGGAACCGGAGCTGACCGCGATCGTCGAGCGCTCGGCGCGGATCCTCGAGGTCGAGATCACGCCCGCCGCCGCCCGCGCGATCGCGCGCCGCGGCCGGGGGACGCCCCGGATCGTGAACCGGCTCCTGAAGCGGGTCCGGGACCACGCCCAGATCCACGGTGACGGGCGGGTCGACGAGGCGGCCGTGGGCGAGGCGATGCGCGCCATGGAGATCGACGACGAGGGGCTCGACGCCACCGACCGCAAGCTCCTCGCCGCGATCGTCCAGAAGTTCGGCTCCGGACCGGTCGGGGTGGCGGCCCTGGCCGCGGTCCTGGCCGAGGAGGTCGAGACGATCGAGGACGTGTACGAGCCGTTCCTCCTCCGGCTCGGCTTCATCGACCGCACCCCGCAGGGCCGGGTCGCGACCGAGGCGGCCCGCCAGCACCTTGCCCGGCTCGGCCTCGAGGTCCCGCCGCCGCGCCGGCCGGAGCCGGAGATGCCGCCGCTCTGGGACGAGGCGCTCCTCGGCCCGGGGGAGCCGGCCTAGGTGGCGACCCGGTCAGGGCCCGCCGCCCGGTTCGAGGTTCTCGTCCCGCCGCCCGCGGACGGCTCGACCCAGGCCCGCCTCGGTCGCCTCGAGCTCGCCCACGGCGTGGTCGAGACGCCCCAGTTCATGCCCGTCGGCACGAACGCGACGGTCAAGGCCCTCGACCCGGACGACCTCGTCGAGACCGGGGCGACGATCATCCTGGCGAACACGTACCACCTCTACCTGCGCCCGGGCCACGAGCGGATCGCCCGGCTCGGCGGCCTTCACCGGTTCATGGCCTGGGAGCGCCCGATCCTGACCGACTCGGGCGGGTTCCAGGTCGTTTCGCTCGGCGACCTGCGCGTCGTCGACGACGACGGGGTGACGTTCCGCAGCCATCTCGACGGCTCGCTCCACCGGTTCACCGCCGAGCACGCGATCGCGGTCCAGGAGGCGCTCGGCTCGGACATCGCGGTCGCCTTCGACCAGCCCGTGGCGCCCTCCTCGCCCCGCCAGCTCGTGGTCGAGGCGACGGAGCGGACCCACCGCTGGGCCGAGCGCTCGCTGGCTGCCCACCGGCGACCCGACCAGGCCCTGTTCGGGATCGTCCAGGGCGGCCTCGAGCCGGACCTGCGGGCCGCCTCGACCCGGTTCATCGCCTCGCTCCCGTTCGACGGCATCTGCCTCGGCGGCCTCGCCGGCGACGAGACACCGGCCCAGCGCGAGGCGATCCTCGAGCTCGCAATCCCGCTCCTGGCCGACGATCCGCGGCCGCGCTACCTGATGGGCCTCGGTTCGCCGGCCGACCTGCTCGAGGCGGTCCGGCGCGGGGTCGACCTGTTCGACTCGGTGATGCCCGCCCGGGTCGCCCGCAACGGCCAGTTCTGGATCCCCGGCGGCCGGCTGAACATCCGCAACAGCCGTTTCCTCGACGACCCGGCGCCGGTCCAGGAGGACTGCCCGTGCCGCGCCTGCCGGCACTTCTCGCGGGCCTACCTGGCGCACCTGTTCCGGGCCCAGGAGCTGCTCGCCTACCGCCTGGCGACTTGTCACAACCTCACCTTCACCCTAGACTTCATGGCCAGGATCCGATCCGCCATCCGGTCCGGGACGTTCCCTGCCAGCCTGCCCGCGCTCCGCGCGCGCGCCGGCCGGACGAGCGGCAGTGAACCGACGGTGCAGTCGGCGTGAAGCGGCAATCTGTAGTCTGGTCGCAGTGGAGGCGCACAGATGGGCACCCGGGATCGCCCCCACAGGGAAGCCAAGAAGAAGCCGAAGGACGCCGGCAAGCCGAAGATCCAGCCACTCCTCGAGCCGCCCCAGCAGGTGGAGGTGGTCCGCAAGCCGCGCAAGCCGCGGGTGGTCGAGGAAGAGGCGGACCAGGGCTGACCGGCCGGGCGGGGTCGCAGGACGTCCGCTCCGGCCACCCGCCGCGGTGGCGACCCGGCCAACAGGACAGGAGCGAGACGGACCGATGGCGATGACCGGAGAGCGCGGGCTCGAGGACCGAAACGGCGCGAAGTCGATCGCGGAGCGCGGGCGTGCCGTCGACGCCGCGATCCTCGCGATCGAGAAGCAGTTCGGGCGAGGCTCGATCATGAAGCTCGGCTCGTCCGAGCGCCAGCAGGTCGACGCGATCCCGACCGGATCGATCGCGCTCGACCTCGCCCTCGGTGTGGGCGGGATCCCGCGCGGCCGGATCACCGAGATCTTCGGTCCCGAGTCGTCGGGCAAGACGACCCTCTGCCAGCACGTCCTGGCCGAGGCCCAGCGCCGGGGCGGCGTGGTCGCGTTCATCGACGTCGAGCATGCGCTCGATCCGGGCTATGCCCGGGCCTGCGGGGTGAACGTCGACGAGCTGCTCGTGAGCCAGCCGGACACCGGGGAGCAGGCGCTCGAGATCACCGAGACCCTGATTCGCTCGGGCGGGATCGACTGCGTCGTCGTCGACTCCGTGGCCGCCCTCGTCCCCCGGGCCGAGATCGAGGGCGAGATGGGCGACTCGTTCGTCGGCATCCAGGCCCGGCTGATGAGCCAGGCCCTGCGCAAGCTGACCGGCGCGGTCAGCCGCTCGAACACCGCGCTTGTCTTCACCAACCAGCTGCGCGAGAAGATCGGGGTGATGTTCGGCAACCCCGAGACGACCCCCGGCGGCCGGGCCCTGAAGTTCTACGCCAGCGTCCGGCTCGACATCCGGCGGGTCGAGACGATCAAGTCGGGGACTGAATCGGTCGGCAACCGGGTCCGGGTGAAGGTCGTCAAGAACAAGGTCGCACCACCGTTCCGGGTGGCCGAGTTCGACGTCATGTACGGCGAGGGGATCTCCCGCGAGGGCGGCCTGCTCGACGTCGGGGTCGCCCTCGACGTCGTGACCAAGACGGGCGCCTGGTTCACCTTCGGGGAGACGCGCCTCGGCCAGGGCCGGGAAGCGGCCAAGGAGTTCCTGAAGACGAACCCGGTCCTGGCCACCGAGATCGACCGCCAGATCCGGGCGAAGATGACCGAGGTCCCGGTCCCGGTCGAGGGGATCGAAGAGGCCGACTGACGGAGGGTCAGAGGTGAGCCAGGCCGGCGACGAGGGCCGCACCCCGGCCCGTCGACGGCCGGCCCCCTCGCGCGCCGGGTCGCCTGCGGAGCGCCGCGCTCGACGGGCCGCGACCAGCGACCCGGAGGTCGTCCTCGGGGCGGCGCTGCGCTTCCTCGAGGTCCGCGCCCGCTCGGTCGCCGAGACTCGCCGTCACCTCCTCGACGCCGGCTACGACGAGGCGCTCGTGGCCGGGGCGGTCGAGCGGCTGCTCGGCCTCGGCATCCTCGACGACGTCGGCTTCGCCCGGGCCTGGGTCGCCTCGCGCGACCGGGCCCGACCGCGCGGCGAGCGCGCCCTGCGCGACGAGCTGGCCCGGAAGGGGGTGTCGCGCGAGACCGTCGCGCTCGTCCTTGCCGAGCGCGACGCGCCGGGCGGCGATCCCGCCCTCGGCGGGGGCGGGAGCGGGGCGGCGCTCTCCCCGGCCCATCCCCCGGACAGCCCGGCGACGGCCGACGAGCGCGCCGCGGCCGCCCTCCTCGAGCGCCGGCGTGCCGGTCTCGAGCGGGTCAGCGAGCCGCGCCTCCGCCGCCAGCGGGCGTACGCGCTCCTGGCCCGGAACGGGTTCGATCCCGACGTCGCGGCCCGGGCCGCAGAGCGCTTCGTGCGCGCCGGGGACGAGGAGCGCGCCTGACCTGCCTCCGGACGATGTCAGAACCGCCCTCGCTGGCCGATGACCGAGCCCGTCTCTCGATCCCCCCGCCGTTCGAGCGCGCCTCGCGGTTGACCCGGGTCCGCACCGGGCCGTAGGCTACGCGCCAGAGCATGCAGCACACCGCCGGGAGGCGGTGCACCAGGTTCGACTACCGACAACCAGGCGCGGCGCGCGTCGCACCAGGAGCGCACGTCGGGAACGTCCGGCCCGGACGGGACCCCGACGGCACGTGAGCGACGGCGGGCGTCGGGATTCGCAGCATCCGGAGACCTCCGGCCGCAGCGTCGGCGGGAGGGGAGGACAAACATGGATACACCCGTCGTCGTGGCGGTGGCGCTGGCGGCCATCGTCGTCGGCGTCATCGCGGGGATGGTCCTGCGCACCCTGTGGGCCTCGCAGGCGATCAAGGCCGCCCAGGCCGAGGCCCGCCAGATCGAGGCCGAGGCCCGCGCCCGCCAGAAGGAACTGATCCTCGAGGCGAAGGACGAGAAGCTCCGCCTCCAGCGCGAGGCGGAGGACGAGGCCCGGGCCAGGCGGGCCGAGCTGTCCGCCCTCGAGCACCGGCTCCTCCAGCGCGACGAGCAGCTCGACCAGCGGGCCGAGATCCTCGAAGCCCGCGACCGGAAGCTGATCGAACGCGAGCGCGAGCTCGAGCGCTCGCGCGAGGAGGTTGCCCTCGCCCACCAGGAGCAGGTCGCCGCCCTCGAGCGCGTCGCCAGCCTGTCCGCCGAGGAGGCGAAGGCGATGCTCCTCGATGCCGTTCGCGACGAGGCCGAGCACGACGCCGTCCGGGTCGCCCGCGCGATCGAGCGCAAGGCCCGCGAGGAGGCCCAGGAAAAGGCCCGCGAGGTGATCGTGACCGCGATCCAGCGGGTTGCCGCCGACCACACCGCCGAGCACACCGTCTCGGTCGTGCACCTGCCCTCGGACGAGATGAAGGGCCGGATCATCGGTCGCGAGGGGCGGAACATCCGCGCCCTCGAGCAGGCGACCGGGGTCGACCTGATCATCGACGACACCCCCGAGACGGTCGTCATCAGCGGCTTCGACCCGGTCCGCCGCGAGATCGCCCGGCTCGCCCTGACGAAGCTGATCCAGGACGGGCGGATCCACCCGGGCCGGATCGAGGAGATCGTGGCCAAGGCCCGGGCCGAGGTCGACCTCGTCATCCGCCAGGCCGGGGAGCAGGCCGCCTACGAGGCCGGCGTGCCGGGCCTGCCGCCCGAGATCGTCAAGCTCCTCGGCCGGCTGAAGTACCGCACGAGCTACGGCCAGAACGTGCTCAACCACGTCGTCGAGACGAGCCGGCTCGCGGCGGTGATCGCGGCCGAGGTCGGCGCCGACGTCCAGGCGGCCAAGATGGGCGGGCTGCTCCACGACATCGGCAAGGCCGTCGACCACGAGGTCGAGGGACCGCACGCGGCGATCGGCGCCCAGATCGCCCAGCGCCACAACCTGCCGATGAAGGTCGTGAACGGGATCGCCGCCCACCACCAGGAGGTCGAATACGCCTGCATCGAGGCCCCGATCGTCCAGATCGCGGATGCGATCAGCGCCTCGCGGCCCGGCGCCCGGGGCGAATCGACCGAGACGTACGTCAAGCGCCTCGAGGAGCTCCAGGCGATCGCCGAGAGCTTCCCGGGTGTCGAGCGCTCGTTCGCCGTCCAGGCCGGGCGCGAGGTGCGCATCCTCGTCCGGCCCGAGGAGATCGACGACCTGACCGCGATGCGCCTGGCGCGCGACATCGTCAGGAAGATCGAGGAGCAGCTGACCTACCCGGGCCAGATCAAGGTGACGGTGATCCGCGAGACCCGCGCCGTGGAGTACGCGAAATAGCCGGCCGCGCCGCCGGTGGTCCGGGCGAGCGCGCCGGTCTCGGAAACACGCCCAACAGCGACACGCCCCGCCCGCCCGGCGCGTGCCGGGTGCTGATGATCGGCGACGTGATCGGCAAGCCCGGCCGCCTCGCCCTCGAGCAGCTCCTGCCCGGGCTCCGTGACGAGCGCGGGATCGACTTCGTCACGGCCAACGGCGAGAACCTCGCCGGCGGGATGGGTCTGACCCCCTCGACCGCCGAGGCACTCCTGGCGGCCGGGGTCGATGTGATCACCTCGGGCAACCACATCTGGGACAAGAAGGAGATCTATCCCTACCTCGAGCGCTCCGAGCGGGTCCTGCGGCCGCTCAACTACGGGACCCACGAGGTCCCGGGGCGCGGCTGGGGGATCTACCAGGCGCTCGACGGGACCGAGCTCGCGGTCGTCAACCTCCAGGGCCGGACGTACATGCAGCCGATCGACAACCCGTTCACCGAGGCCGACCGGCTGCTCGAGGAGGGCTCGGAGCCGCTGCCGCCGGTCCGCCTGGTCGACTTTCACTGCGAGATCACCTCGGAGAAGAACGCCCTCGGGCTCTACCTCGACGGGCGGGTGAGCGCGGTCGTCGGGACCCACACCCACGTCGTCACCGGTGACGAGCGGATCCTTCCCCGGGGGACCGCCTACCAGAGCGATCTCGGGATGACCGGACCGCTCTGGAGCGTGATCGGCTTCGCACCGCGGACCGTCCTGCCGCGCTTCATCAACGCCCTGCCGACGCGCTTCGAGGTCGGCGACGGGCCGGTCGTGTTCAACGCCGCCCAGATCGACATCGACCCGGCGACCGGGCGCGCCCTGGCGATCGAGCGCATCCAGCGCCTCGTCGAGCCCTGATGGGCGGGCCCGAGCCGGACCGCCCGGACCCGTACCGGGCGACCGACGGCGAGCGGCTCGTGCCGCCGCATCCATCGCACATCGACCTCCACACCCACACCGACCGCTCCGACGGGCTCCTCGCCCCGGCCCGGCTCGTCGCCGAGGCGGCCGCGGTCGGGGTCCGGCTGCTCGCGATCACCGACCACGACACGCTCGCGGGCTTCCGCGACCTGCCCGCGACCGACGGCCCGCTCGTCGTCATCCCGGGCGTCGAGATCAACAGCGTCGCCGACGGGGTCGAGGAGCTCCGCGAGGGCGAGCTCCACATCCTCGGCCTGGGCGTCGATCCCGACGACGAGGCGTTCGAGGCGATCCTCGCCGAGCAGCGGGCTCACCGGGTCGAGCGCTTCTTCCGGATCGTGCGCCGCCTGCGCTCGCTCGGACTCTCGATCGACGAGCAGGTCGCCGGCCTCGAGCCGGCCGCCGGTGCCTCGCTCGGCCGGCCCCAGGTCGCGCGTCTCCTCGTCGCCGCCGGCCACGCCGCCAGCGTCGACGACGCGATGGAGCGGATCCTCGCCCGCGGCCGGCCGGGCTACGAACCGCGGGCCGGGATCGGTCCGGCGGCTGCGATCCGGGCGATCCGCGCGGCCGGCGGGCTGGCCGTCCTGGCCCACTTCGCCGAGGCGGCCGAGCGCCGCGGCCTCGTCGCCGAGCTCAGGGAGATCGGCCTCGGCGGCCTCGAGGTCCACTACCGCCACTTCTCGGTGGCCACGATCGCGGCCCTCGCCCGGGTGGCCCGCGACCTCTCGCTCGTCCCGACCGGCGGCAGCGATTACCATGGCGACCGCGAGACGTACGCCGAGGCGCACGCCGGGCTGTACGTTCCCGACGCGGTCGCCGAGCTCCTTCACGCGGCGCTGCGGCGAACCGCCGACCTGGCCACGAGCGAATGACTGACCGACGCGTCCTGCCCGTTCTCGACATCCTCCCCCCGACCCCGGCGGCCGGACCGTTCCGACCGGTCTCCCCGGACGACGTGCGGCTGGCCGAGTACCGGCCCGAGGACCAGGCCCTGCCCCGCTTCTGGATCTGGACGCTTGGCTGCCAGATGAACCGGAGCGACTCGGAGGAGATCGCCGGGCGGCTCGCCGCCGCCGGCTGCGCCCAGGCCCCCTCGCTCGAGGCGGCGGATCTCGTCGTCGTCAACACGTGCGCGATCCGGGAGACGGCCGAGCAGAAGGTGATCGGGCGCCAGGGGCAGCTCGCCCGGCTGAAGGCGGCGAACCCGGCGCTCCGGATCGTCATGACCGGCTGCTCGGTCCGCGAACCGGACCGGGCGAAGCTGCGCCGCCGCTACCCGGCGATCGACCTCTTCCTGCGCCCGGACGAGGAGCCCGAGCTCGTCGAGCGGCTCGGCCTCGCCTCCGCCCAGGCCGCGATCGGGGCGACGACCCGCCTCGGGCGGGCGATCGTCGGGGCCGCCGACCACCTTCCCGCCAGCCGGGCCGATGCCCTCGCCGCGGGCGCGATCCGGCGCTCGTCGACGATCAGCGCCTGGGTCCCGATCATCTACGGCTGCGACAAGACGTGCACGTACTGCATCGTTCCGTTCAGCCGCGGCCCGGAGCGCAGCCGACCGTTCGACGACGTCGTGGCCGAGGTCCGTACGCTCGCCGCGGCCGGCTACCGCGAGCTGACCCTGCTCGGCCAGAACGTGAACAGCTACGGCCACGACCTGCCGGCCGAGGAGCGGTTCGCCCACGTCGGGAGCCGGCGCGAGGTCGGCCGCCAGCTCGACCTCCGGGCCCGACCCGACCTGGCCGAGCTGCTCCGGGCGATCGACGGCCTGCGGACCGCCGACGGCCGGCCGGCGATCCCGCGCCTGCGCTTCGTCACCTCGCACCCCTGGGACCTCTCGGACCGGCTGGTCGAGGCGATCGCCGAGTGCGACTCGGTCTGCGAGCACCTCCACCTGCCGGTCCAGTCCGGCGACGACGCCGTCCTGCGCCGGATGGGTCGCCAGTACACGATCGAGCACTACCTCGAGCGGCTCGAGCGGATCCGGTCGGCGGTGCCCGGGATCACCGTCTCGACCGACGTGATCGTCGGCTTCTGCGGCGAGACCGAGGCCCAGTTCGAGGCGACCCTCCGGCTCCTCGAGCAGGTCCGCTACGACCAGGTCTTCGCGGCCGCCTTCTCGCCCCGACCGGGGACGCCGGCGGCGCGCCTGCCCGACGACGTCCCGGCAGCCGAGAAGCGCCGGCGCCTGAACGTCCTGCTCGCGCTCCAGGAACGGATCGGCCTCGAGCGCAACCGGGCCTGGCTCGGGCGCACGGTCGAGGTCCTCGTCGAGGCGCTGGTTCCCGCGCGGGCCCACGATCACGACGCGGGCCACGGCGACGGTCCGGGCGACGGCGACGGTCCGGGCGACGGCGGCGCCGGGCGCGGATCCGCCACCAGCGGGCGCGAAGGCGGCAGCGCCGGGCCCGACGACCTCGACCGGCGGGCGACGAGCCGGGGCGGGGAGGGGAGCGTCCGGCTCTCCGGCCGGACCCGGGGCAACAAGCTCGTCCACCTCGTCGGCGACCCCGGCCTCGTCGGGCGCTTCGTCAGCGTCCGGATCGAGCACGCCGGCCCGTACAGCCTCCGCGGCCGGCTCATCGACGGGGTGGGGGAGGGCCCGCCCTGAGCGCACCGCCGCTCGTCGTCATCTGCGGTCCGACCGCGACCGGCAAGACCGGGCTCTCGCTCGACCTCGGCCACGCCCTCGGCGGCGAGGGGTGGCCGGTCGAGATCATCTCGGCCGACTCGCGCCAGGTCTACCGCGGCCTCGACATCGGGACGGCCAAGGTCGGCCCCGCCGAGCGGGCGCGGATCCCCCACCACGGCCTCGACCTCGTCGAGCCCGACGAGCCGTTCAGCGTCGCCGACTACGTCCGCCATGCCCAGGCCGCCCTGGCCGGGATCGCGGCCCGCGGCGGCGTCGCGCTCCTCGTCGGGGGGACCGGGCTCTACCTCCGGGCGGTCGCCCGCGGCCTCGCTCTCGACGCCCTCCCATCGGACCCGCGGCTCCGGGCCCGGCTCGAGGCCGACCTGGCCGCCGCCGGCCCGGCCGCACTCGCCGAGCGCCTCGTCGAGCTTGCCCCGCGGCTCGCCGCGACGGTCGAGCTGCGCAACCCGCGCCGCGTCGTCCGGGCGCTCGAGATCGCGCTCCTGACCGGCGACCGGGCCCGCCCCGCACCGCGCGGCTACCCGGGCCCGAGTCTCTGGCTCGGCCTCGACCTCGAGCGCGAGGGGCACCGGGCGCGGATCCTGGAGCGGGCGCGCGAGCAGTTCGCGGCCGGCCTGCTCGAGGAGGCGGCCGACCTGCGCCGTCGGTTCGACCCGGCCCTGCCCGCCTTCTCGGCGATCGGCTACCGCGAGGCGTGGGCGGTCCTCGACGGACAGCTGACCCTCGAGGCCGCGATCGAGCTCGACGCGGCCCGGAACATCGCCTTCGCCCGCCGCCAGCGGACCTGGTTCCGGGCCGAGCCCGGGATCGAGTGGCTCGCGCCCGGCGGCGACCCGCTCGCCGACGCCCTCGAGCAGGTCCATCGGCTGCTCGATCGAGCCGCGGTATCCTGAGCTGATGCCCAGACCAGCACATGACGTCGCACCCCCGGCCGAGAAGGCGTTCCTGATCGCCGTCGACACCGGCGAGGACCCCGGCTGGACGGCCGAGGACTCGCTCGCGGAGCTGGCCAGCCTGGCCGCGACCGCCGGGGCGGAGGTCGTCGGGGTCGAGTGGCAGAACCGCCGCCACGTCGACCCGAACTGGTACATCGGCAAGGGCAAGGCCGAGGAGCTCGTGGCGGCCAGGAGCGAGACCGGGTTCGACCTCCTGATCGCCGACGACGAGCTCAGCCCGGCCCAGCAGAAGTCGCTCGAGAACCTGCTCAAGGTGAAGGTGATCGACCGCAGCCGGCTGATCCTCGACATCTTTGCCCAGCACGCCCGGACCCACGAAGGCCGTCTCCAGGTCGAGCTCGCCCAGCTCGAGTACCAGCTGCCCCGCCTGACCCGGCTGTGGACCCACCTGTCGCGGACCGGGGGCGGAATCGGGACCCGCGGTCCGGGCGAAGCCCAGCTCGAGACGGACCGGCGGATCATCCGCGAGCGGATCAGGAAGATGCGCGAGCGGGTCGAGCAGGTGCGCCAGCAGCGGGCGACCGCCTCGCGCAGCCGCGACCGGCGGCTCGTGCCGACCGTCTCGATCGTGGGCTATACGAACGCGGGCAAGTCGTCGCTGCTCAATGCCCTCGTCGGCAGCGAGGTCGTCCGGGCCGAGGACCGGCTCTTCGCCACGCTCGATCCGACGAGCCGCCAGGTGAAGCTCGGCGAGGGCCAGACGGTGATCGTCACCGACACGGTCGGTTTCATCCACAAGCTGCCCCACCAGCTCGTCGACGCGTTCCGCGCGACGCTCGAGGAGGTGACCCGGGCGGATATCCTGCTCGAGGTCGTCGATGCCGCCGACCCGCACTTCCCGGAGCACCGGGTGACCGTCCAGACCGTCCTCGACGAGCTCGGGGCAGGCGACAAGCCCCGCGTTGTCGCGTTCAACAAGGCCGACCTCCTCGACCGCTCCGCCCGCAACGGCGAGACGCCGGCCCCGATCATCGCCGGGGCGGTCCTCGTCAGCGCCCGGACCGGCTACGGGATCGAGGCCCTGAAGGCCGAGATCGCGGCCCTCCTCGCCTCGCTCTGGGTCGAGGTCGACGTTGCCCTCCCGTACACCGCCGGCGAGCTCCTCGCCCGGGTCCGCGAGCGGGGCACGGTCGAACTCGAGTACCGCGAGCGCGACGTCCGGATCCACGGCCGGATCGCGCCCTCGCTTGCCGGCGAGCTCGAGGCGGCGGCCAGGGCGTGGGCCGAGACGCTCCGCGAGCTGCGGGCCGGTACGGCGACCGGCTCGTGATCCCGTCCGCCAGCGCCTCCCGTCCGCCGGCGCCGGTCCGACTGTGGGAACCTGGTGGACAACGCCCGCCAGGCGGCGCGAGGAACTCGAAAACTCGTGGATAACCCGCTGGCGGACCAGATCCGGTCGGGGGTAGAGTAGGTCTTGCCCGAAGGGGCCAAGGGACTGGAAAAGACATCACCGGTGCTTGCATCAGCGGTGTCGGAGTACGGACCGGCGGTTCCTTCGGGCGTTTCGTTGTCCGCCGACCGCCCGGCCGAGCTCCTGCCCGTCCGCCAGCTCATCCAGATCTCCCGCCACCGAAGCCGCAGGATCACCTGACGACCGCCGACCGGGTACCCTGTCCCGGACAGGAGGAACTTCGAATGACCGATACGCGACGCTCCCTGGCGATCCCGCTCGCCGTTTTGGTCCTCGCGCTCGTCGCCGGCGGATGCACCACCGCCGGCGGGGAGAAGCCGGCCGGCACCGGTTCGAGCGTGCCCGGTGCGGTGCCGACGCCGCCGCCCTCGTCGCCCTCGTCGGCTGCCGGCGGCCAGGTCGCCCGGGCCTGCGCGCCGGCCGAGCTCGAGGCGCGGATCACCGGGTGGGAGGGGGCGGCCGGGCACCGGATCGCGACCGTCGTGCTGCGCAACACCGGCGCCGAGCCGTGCACCGTCCCGGCGCTCATGCAGCCGCAGCTCGTCGATGCGACCGGCGCCGTCCTGATCGAGGGGCCACCGCCCGCCGCGTCGGAGACGGTGACCGTGCCCGCCGGGGGGACGCTCACGACGCTCGTCCAGGACGGCAACTACTGCCGACCCGCGCCGCGCGAACCGGTCACCGTCGCCTTCGTCCTCCCCGCCGGTGCCGGCCGGATCGTCGCAGCGAACGAGTCGACGACCGGCCTGAGCGGCGTTCCGCCCTGCTCGAGCGACCCCGGCTCGAGCGCGGCGGGCGACATCGAGATGCAGCCCTGGCGGGGTTGATCGTCGTCGCCGGGGCCGGCCCGCGGTGCCGGCCGGAGCCGCCGGGGGCACCAGGACTGTCGGGCCACTGACGCGTGCCAGGGCCCTCTGGTAGGATCGCCGCCACCATGCGCCCGCATCGCTCGCGGCTCCCGGGCGTCGTCGCGCTCCTCGTCGCCCTGGCGGTCCTCCCGCTCGCGCCGGGCGTCGCGGCGGCGAACACCGACTACGCCGCCAACTGCTCCGTCAACCTCCGCGCGTCCCCCTCGACCGCGGGGACGGTCCTGGCTGTCATCCCGACCGGGACCGTGATCACCGCCAGCGGGACGGTTGCCGGCGACTCGTGGTCGGCGACGTGCGTGACGGCGGTGACCGGGAACACCTGGTACACGGTCGTTGCGGTCAACGGCACGAGCGTCTCGGCGCTCTACGGCGCGGCCGTCGTGTACGCGGCGACCGGCCTCTTCCAGCCGTCGAGCTCGCCGTCGCCGTCGAGCTCCCCCCAGCCCTCCGACAGCCCACCGCCGTCAGCGACGCCGTCACCGTCGCCGGCACCGCTGCCGGGGCCCGTCCTCGAGGGGATCGACGTCAGCCACTGGCAGGGCGCGATCGACTGGCCGCAGGTCGCCGGCTCGGGCAAGCGCTTCGTGATCATGAAGGCGACCCAGGGCCAGTCGTTCCTCGACCCGATGTACGCGGCCAACCACGCCGGCGCCCGGTCGGTCGGGCTGGCGGTCGGCGCCTACCACTTCGCGACGCCCTCGAGCGATCCGAACGACCCGCTCCTCGAGGCCGACTGGTACGTCGCCAACGCCGGGCTCCTCCCGGGCGACCTCGTCCCGGCCCTCGACCTGGAACAGACCGGCGGCCTGTCGCCGAGCGCCCTCCAGGCCTGGGTCGGCGCGTGGCTTGCCGAGGTCTACGCCAGGCTGGGGGTCCGGCCGATGATCTACACCAGTCCGAGCTTCTGGAAGACCTCGATGGGCGACACGACGATGTTCGCCGACCAGGGCTACGCGGTCCTGTGGGTCGCCCACTGGTTCGTCCCCGGCCCGACCGTGCCAGCCGCCAACTGGGGCGGGCGGGGCTGGACGTTCTGGCAGTACGACGACTGCGGCTCGGTGCCCGGGATCGCCGGCTGCGTCGACCTCGACCGCTACAACGGGCTCGATCTGACCGCCGTCACGTTCAACTATGCCGCCCTGCCGCCGAACCCGAGCCCGTTCGTGACCGGCATCGCGCCGGCGAGCGTACCGGCCGGGAGCGGCGATCTGACCGTCTCCATCCAGGGCGCGAACTTCGCCTCCGGCGTCTCGGCTGCCTACTGGAGCGGCACCCCCCTCGCCACGACCTACGTCTCGCCGACCCAGCTGACCGCGATCGTACCGGCCGCCCTCACCTCGGCACCCGGTGCAGGGACGGTGACCGTCGTGAACGAGCCCCCCGGCGGCGGTGCGAGCGCCCCGGTCCTGCTTACGATCGGACCCCCGGCCGCACAGCTCGCGCTCACCCCGAGCGCGCCCGTCATCAGCTGGGGCCAGCCGGTCACCCTGGGCGTCGCGTTCGCGCCGTCGGGCGCCGGCCGCGCCGTGACCCTCCAGGCGATCCCGGCGGGCGCCTCGGACTGGGCCGACATGGCCACCCTGACGACGGACGCCGACGGTCGGGCCACGTTCACCCTGACACCGTCGATGAACACCCAGTTTCGGGCGACGTACGCCGGCGGACCCGACCTGTCGGCCGGCTCGAGCCCGCCCGTCCGGGTCGCCGTCCGCCAGCTCGCCATCCTCCGGCCGACGAGCAACGGCGGCCTGCGGACGGTCCTCGCCGGAGCCCGGGTGACGTTCACGACCACCGTCCGGCCGATCGGCCCGTCGATCGCCCCGTCAAGCGCCCGCCCGAAGGTGACGTTCGCCTTCTGGCGCTCGATCGGCGGCCGCTGGCAGTACGTGACGAAGCGCGACGTCTACGCCGACGACGCCGGCCGCGCCAGCTGGACCTGGACCTTCAGCTCGCGCGGGCAGTGGTACGTGCGAGCCATCGCCAACCCGACGCTGACGAACGCGAACAGCGCCTGGAGCCCCCCGGAGCGCTACTCGGTCCGGTAAGGCAGGGGAGGGGACCGGACTGCCGGAGGCCGGGGCAGCGCGATCGATCACCAGATCTCCTGCGTCATACCATCCGGAACGTGATCAGGGCGCAGATCTCCCTCGCCGACGACCAGCAGCTGACGAGGCTCCCGAGGCCCCGCCGGGGCTGCACCGACTGCCCGTGGTCGAGATGTCGGTCTCCGCAAGATACCAGCGGTGGAGGCTTGTGTTGTAGTATGCTACAATATCGACGAAGGTGACCCATGACCCTGACCGTCCCCGAGGCCGCACGGCGAGTAGGCAAGAACCCTGAGACCGTCCGCCGCTGGATCCGCGAGGGCAAGCTGCGCGCCCACAAGGTGGGCACCCAGCACGTCATCGAAGAGGCCGATCTCGAGCAGCTCGAACGCGAGTCGGATCTCCTGCCGGCTCCCGACTGGTGGGACCGCACCGCAAGCGGCGAGCCGATGCCGAACTGGGTGGCGATCCTCCGACAACAGCGCGCGGAACACTGAACCGTGCGTCTCGTCATCGACGCGAGCGCCGGTCTGTACGTCGCGACCTCCGCCCGCGGATTCGGCGGACTTGAAGGACACGACCTCGTCGCGCCGCCGCTCTTCTGGTCGGAGTCCGTCTCCGCGCTCCACCAGATCAGCTGGCGGGGAGGCCTGTCGCGCCGTGCGGTCACGCACGCGCTCGAGGCGATCCTCCTCGCGCCGATCGATCGCGTAAGCCCGCCCGACCTGGCTCGCCGCGCCTGGGACCTTGCCGACCGGCTTGGCTGGGCAAAGACGTATGACGCCGAGTACGTCGCCCTTGCGCACGCCCTCGGGCTGCCGCTGCTGACTCGCGATGCCCGTCTTGGCCGCGTGGCCGCGCGGATCGTCGAGGTCGTGGCGCCCGCGGATCTCTGATCCCGCCCAGAGAGCCTTCCCTGCAACTTCCGATAAGGCCAGTTATGTCTACGCGGCCTCGCGTGGGAGCTTCCCCCCGGCCGTGCTCAGACGAGTCTCCCCAGGGACGGCGCCACGACGAACCAGAATCCGAACCAGAGGGCGAGCACGACGAGGCCGACCACGACGATCGCGACCGGCCGGATCGCTACCCGCAGACCGGACCGGGCGCCGATGCTCCGGGCGACGCCGGCTACGGCCGCCGCGGCCACGATGCCGGGCAGGTAGTCGCCGTAAACACCGATCCCCCAGGCGGTGAGGCCGAGCAGCGGCGGGATCGCCACGTACGGTAGCGCCGCGCCAGCGATCGCGCCCCCGACGGCGCCGATCAGCCCGGCCCAGCCGAGGCGCATGACCCCGATCAGCAGGCCGGTGCCGGCGGCGACGATGCCGCCGGCCAGGGCGGGTGCGATCCAGTCGCTGCCGCTGCGCCCGTGCGCGACGGCGGCGGCGAGCACGAGGGCCGGCAGGGCGATCCAGCCCAGTCCGGCGCCGGTCAGGACGCACGTTGCAAAGCCCGGCCGGCCTTCCCGCTCAATCGGCTGTGTCGCGTCCATCGCCGATCCCCCAAAACCACGCTCAGCGTTCCCTCCCAGGACTCCTCGCCACTGGCTCGCAGCCTCCGTCTCGGTATGAGCCGGACAGGGATACCAAACCGGGAGGCGCCGGCTCGTCAGCAAGCTACCCGGGAATCGCCGCCAGCGCAGCGTCGACAGTGGTCGGGTTTCGCGATGTCACGGCCTGCCAGCGACACGGTGCGGTCCGAAGCTCAGGGCGCGCGCCGCTCCTGGATCATCGCCGGCGTGTTGTGGACGGCGGGGATCGCCCCGAGCCGACCGGCCCGGTAGTCCTCGAACGCCTGGGCGAGCTCGTCGCGGGTGTTCATCACGAACGGACCGTACCAGGCGATCGGCTCCCCGATCGGGCGCCCGCCGAGGAGCAGGACCTCGAGGTCCGGGCTCCGGCTCTCCTGGACCCGCCCGGCGCTGATCGTCAGGGCATCGCCCGGGCCGAAGAGCGCGAGCTGGCCGGTGCCGATCGGTCGTCCCTCGAGCCCGACGCTCCCCTGCCCGGCCAGGACATAGACGAGCGCGTTGTCCTCGATCCGCCAGGGCACCGACAGCCGCGCACCGGGCCGGAGGCTGGCATGGACCATCGTCATCGGGGTGTACGTCGAGCCGGGGCCGCGCTGGCCGGCGAGGTCACCGGCGATGATCCGGAGAAGCGCCCCGCCGTCGGCCGAGGCGGCCAGGCCGACCGCCTCCGCGCGCAGGTCCTGGTAGCGCGGCGCGGCCCATTTCCGGGCCGCCGGCAGGTTCACCCAGAGCTGGAGGCCATGGAACAGGCCGCCGCTCACGACGAGCGCCTCGGGTGGCCGCTCGATGTGCAGGATCCCCGCCCCGGCCGTCATCCACTGCGTGTCGCCGTTCGTGATCAGCCCACCCCCGCCGTTCGAGTCCTGGTGCTCGAACGTGCCGTCGAAGATGTACGTCACCGTTTCGAAGCCGCGATGGGGGTGCCAGGGCGTCCCCTTCGGCTCGCCCGGGGCGTACTCGACCTCGCCGATCTGGTCGAGGTGGATGAACGGGTCGAGGTCGGCGAGATCGACCCCGGCGAAGGCGCGCCGGACCGGGAAGCCCTCCCCTTCCAGGCCGCGCGGGGCGACGGTCACGCTCCGGACCGGCCGCTGGCGGGCGGTGCGCGGGTCGGGCGCCGGGATCCGGGGCAGGACCGTGAGGTCGGGGACGCTGATCGCGGGCATGACGGCCTCCTTCTTCGGCCCGCGATCATCGCACCTGACGGTTGATCGTGCAACGATCGCCCTCCAGCGGCCGTCGGCGCCGGCCGCTGGGGGCTGGCGCGCCCCCCGGCTCAGCCGAGCGGGGTGTCGTCGACCGAGACCCAGCGCCGGTCGAGCGCGAGGTGGAGGACGGTCGGGCGGTCGGCACCGAGGGCGGCCCGCAGGGCGGGCTCGAACGCCGCGTCCTCGGCCACCCGGACCCCGTGCGCCCCGCACGCCTCGGCGACGGCCGCGAAGTCGACCGGGCCGAGCTCGGTACCGACCCCGAGCCCCGCGCCGCGCGCCGCCTGGTGAGCTCGGATCGTCCCGTAGCGCTCGTTGTCGAAGACGAGAACGACGAGCCGGAGCCGTTCGCGAACGGCGGTCTCGAGCTCGGTCATCGTCATCGCGAAGCCTCCGTCGCCGGCGAGCGCGACGACCGGCCGGTCACGGTGGACGAGCGCGGCCGCCACCGCCGCCGGGAGACCGTAGCCCATCGCACCGGAGGTCGGCCCGACGAACGTGCCCGGCCGGCGGAAGCGGTAGCCCCGCGCCGCCCACTGGCTGAAGTTGCCGGCGTCGGTGGTCAGGATCGCCTCGGCCGGCAGGAGCCGGCCGAGGGTCGCCACGACCTGCCCGGGGTGGACGCCCGGTCCGTCCCAGCTCGCGCCGTCGACGACGCTCGCCTCCTCCCAGGCCGCACGGTCAGCGGCGTTCGCGGCCCGGCGCGCCTCGAAGCTCGCCGCCTCGTGGACCGCCCCGGCGAGCTGCTCACGAGCCGCGCGCAGGAACGTCCGGGCGTCGCTCGCGACCGCGATGTCGGGCCCCGGGAGACCGGCCGCCGCCCGCCGCGGCTCGACGTCGACATGCGCCCAGCGGGTCCCCGGCGCCGGCACGGCATAGTCGAACGAGGCGACCTCGCTGAGCCGGGAGCCGATCACGAGGACCCCGTCGGCAGCGACCAGCCGCTCGCGGACCGTGGCCGGAGCGCCGTAGCCGCTCATCCCCAGGTAGAGCCGGTGGTCGTTCGGGAAGACGTCCGGCCGGCGCCAGGCCGCGATCACCGGGACCTCGAGGATCTCGGCCAGGCGGACGAGCTCGGCGGTGGCCCGGGCCCGGAGGACACCGCCGCCGGCGAGGATCACCGGCCGGCGGGCGTCGGTGAGCAGGTGAAGGACCGCCCGCAGTTCGTCCGCGTCCGGGGGCGGCGCGGTCATCCGGCGCGCGACGGGCGGCGCTGCATCGCCCACCGGCTCGTCGAGCAGGTCCTCCGGGAGCGAGAGGAGGACCGGGCCCGGGCGCCCCGACACCGCCCGCCGGATCGCCTCCTCGACCGCGGCCGGCAGCGCCTCGATCCGCTCGACCTCGACCGCCCACTTCGCGAGCCGGCCGAACGACTCGACCTGGTCGACCTCCTGGAACGCCTCCCTCCCCCGCCGGTCGCGGCGGACCTGGCCGACGATCGCGAACATCGGGGTCGAGTCCTGGCGGGCGGTGTGGATCCCGATCGCCATGTTCGCCGCCCCGACGGCCCGGGTCCCGAGACAGGCCGCGGGCCGGCCGGTCAGCTGGCCGTACGCCTCGGCCATGAACGAGGCGGCGCCCTCGTGGCGCGCCGCGACCACGCGGATCCCCGCTCCCTCGAGGGCATCGAGCAGGCCGAGGAAGCTCTCCCCGGGCACGGTGAAGGCGTACTTCACGCCCGCCGCCCGGAGGGCGTCGGCGACATAGCGTCCGGCGCTCGGGCGCGGGGGCGACGACGGTGCCGGCAGCGCGCCTGTCGGTCCGGGTTCGGCCACGGCCGCCGGTTCCGGCTCGGGCGCGCCGCCTGCGATCGCCGCGTCCGGAGCGGCCGTCCCGGCCTCGTGCTCCGGCTCGGCGTCCACCTCGGCGATCGTCGCCGGGGGCGTCGACTCGGCCACGGGGCCCTCGAGTTGCTGGTCGGTCATCTCGTCATCCACCACGTGCTGTCGGTCGAACGGTGGCGCCACGCGGGACGCCCTGGACTCAACGGTAGTTCTCGAACTGGAGCGGCACCGGCTCGTCGAGCTCGCGCAGGCGGGCGATCACCCGCTGGAGCTCGTCCTTGCTCTTGGCCGAGACGCGGATCGCATCCCCCTGGACCTGGGGCCGGACCTTCGGGAACTCGTCGCGGATCAGCTTGACGAGCTTGCGTGCGAGTTCCTCGCTCAGCCCGCGCCGGAGGCCGATCCGCTGGCGGACCCGGTTGCCCCCGGCCGGTTCGATCCTGCCCCAGTCGAAGATCTTGAGCGAGAGGTTGCGCCGGACCGCCTTCGACTCGATCAGTTCGCGGACCGCCCGGGCCCGGAACTCGTCGTCGGTGACGAGGACGAGTTCGTCCTTCGCCTGGGTCAGCTCGACCCCGACCCCCTTGAAGTCATAGCGCTGCTGGACCTCGCGCCGGACCTGGTCAAGCGCGTTCCGCAGCTCCTGCTCGTCGAAGTCGCTCACGATGTCGAACGAGACCTCGCCGGCCATCGAACCTCCTTTCGGCTCGTGACGACCCGTCGCCGGCCGTGCGCCGGGCCTCGGACCCCAGTATGCCCGGATGGCGCCGTTCCCGGAGGGCGCCTCGGCCGGGATCGCCGAGGCGGCCGAAGCGGCCGGGGCGGCCGGGGCCGCCGGCCGCGCCGGAAGCGTGCTCGCGGGACTCATCGACCCTGCCCGAGCGCCTCGAGCAGGAGGCCGGCGATCCGGTAGCTCCGACCGCCGCCCATGACGAGCACGACGTCGCCCGGCCGGACCTCGCCGGCGAGCCAGGCCGCGGTCGCCTCGACCGAGCCCGGCGCGGCGAGCGGGATCCCGGGCCGGTGCCGGGCAACCGCCTCGGCGAGCGCCGCAGCCGAGGTGATCGAGGTGTCCGGGTCGCGGCCGGGCCAGATGTCGGCGATCGCGACCGCGTCGGCCGCCGCGAGCGCCTGGGCGAAGCCGTCGAGGAGAGCCGCCGTCCGGTGGTACGTCAGCGGCTCGTAGACCGCCCAGACCCGCCGGCCGGGCTCGCGCTGGCGAACGGCGGCGATCGTCTCGCGGATCGCGGTCGGGTGATGGCCGTAGTCATCGTAGACGGTCACCCCACCCGCCTCGCCCCGCCGCTCGAGGCGGCGACCGATCCCCGGGAAACTCGCCAGGCCGGCGACGATCGCACCGGGCGCAAGGCCGAGCCGCTCGGCCGCGGCGGCGACGCAGAGCGCATTCGCGGCGTTGTGGCGACCGGCCGTGGGCAGCCTGACCGCGAGTGGCCCGGCGAGCGGGTCGAGCCCGTCGAGCTCGAGCCCGGTCCCCTCCGGGGCACTGCTGACGAGCCGCCCGAGCAGGGTCCGGGCCGGCCGTCCGGCCCGGGCGAAGCGCTCGGCGATCCCCTGCCGGTAGCCGGCGAGCCGTTGCCGCGCCTGGTCGACGAGCGCGACCGCGACGATCTCGCCGGGCCAGTCGGTGAGCTCGTCAAGCAGCCGCCCGACGCCCGGATCGGCGACGTTGGCCACCAGGGTCGGCTCCCCTCCCCCGGCCTGCGCCGCCGCACGCAGCCAGGTCGCGAACGCCGCGATCACCGCCTCGAGGTCGGCGAACACGTCCGGGTGGTCCCACTCGAGGCTGGTGACGAGGGCGATCGAGGGACGGTACGGGTCGAAGTTCCCGGCATACTCGTCGGCCTCGACGACGAACGCCGCTCCCCTCCCCCAGCGCGCCGTGGCCGCCGAGCGGCCGGTGATCGAGCCGGGCAGGAGCGCCCCGACGAACGCGGCCGGGTCGGCCCCGGCGGCGGCGAGGAGGTGGACGAGCCAGCCGGCGGTCGTGCTCTTGCCGTGGGTCCCGGCGACCGCGACGAGGCGGCGCCCGACCGCCGCGTCGGCGACGACCTGCTGCCAGGGCTCGAGCGGGATCCCCCGCTCCCGGGCAGCGACGAGCTCGGGCTGGTCCGGGTCGACCGCGGTCAGGGCCTTCGTCACCGCCAGCCGCTCGGGACCCGGCGGGCGGGTGACGTGGGCCGGGTCGTGCGCCCAGGCGAGGGGGATCCCGAGCTCGTCGAGGGCGGGCGTGTACGGCGAGGGGCCGCCGGCGTCGCAGCCGTCGGGGAGGCCGCCGGCATCGCGGGCGAGAAGCGCGGCCGCGCTCGCGCCGGCGCCCGCAGCGCCGACGACGTGGATCCGCTCGCCGGGCCGGATCCTCCGGGCCGGGCGGGCGGCGGCAAGGCCGGCCCCGATCGCGGCCGCCGTCCGGGTCACGCTCCGATCCGCTCGAGGAGCAACTCGAGGGCGGCCGTCGCACTGGCGAGCTTGTTCGCCGCCCGGTCGCCCGACCAGAGAAACCGCCGGACCTCGACCCCGTTGCGGTCGGCACAGGCGACATACGTCAGGCCGACCGGTTTCGCCTCGCTCCCGCCGCCCGGCCCGGCGATCCCGGTGACCGCGACCGCCAGGTCGGCCCCGAGCCGTTCCCGGGCCCCGACGGCCATCGCCCGGGCGACCTGGGCGCTGACCGCGCCGTGGGCCGTAATGAGCTCGGGGGCGACCGCGAGCTGGGTGATCTTGGCCTGATCGGCGTAGGCCACGACACCGCCGAGAAACGAGCTGCTTGCCCCGGGGATGTCGGTGATCGCGTCGGCCAGGAGGCCGCCCGTGCACGACTCGGCCGTGGCCACGGTCAGCCCGCGCTCCCGGCAGGCGAGCACGAGACGTTCGGCGAGGGCGGCGAGCGAGGTCGGGGCCATCGGTCAGCGGCGCTCGGTCCGGACCGGCGGGTCAGGCGGCGCAAACAGCCACGTCTCGGGGATGCCGACCCGGCCGAGCGCCCCGAGCGGGGTCCCGTTCAGGGTGAAGTACGTGTTGCCCGACGAGCCGGTCCGGACCTCGACCGAGCTCGTACCGGTGAACGTCAGGGTCCTGCCGTCGCCGATCACCTTGCCCGCGCTGCCAAGTCCCGGGTCGACCGCCCCGTCGACCCAGACCTTCAGCCACGCCTTCCCGCCCCGGACCGTGACCACGAGGTTGACCCCGCGATAGGTCACGGTCACCGTGCGCGGGATCGAGACCGCCTTGCCCTCGGCCGAGGTCGCGGTGACCGTGATCGTCCAGCGCCCGGCGGTCAGCTCGTAGGGTGCCCCGAACGTGCCGTCGTCGGCGACCGGGATCTGCAGCGGCTCGGGCGCGGCCGAGAGCGAGGCGGACGGGCCGGGGCTCGGTCGGGCAGCCGTTCCTCCGCCGACCGGGCCGAGCCAGGTCGCGCTGACGACGACACTGGTCGCATTCGAGGCGGTGCCCTGGACGGGGATCGCGCCGTTCTCGAACGTCGCCCCCTCGGCCGGCTGGTCGACGGTCAGGCTCGGCGCCTGGACGACCGAGAACGGAACGGTGATGAAGATCGTCGCCGGCGTCTCGGCCTGCTTGCCGGTCTCGGGATCGATCGCCCCGATCTCGAACTGGTTCCTCCCCCGGCGGAGCTCGACGTCAGCGCTCCAGGTCCCGTCCGGTGCCGCGGTCACCCGGATCGGGTCGCGTCCGGGGGTCGTGACCGTGACCGTCGCCCCCGGCGTCGAGAGACCGCGCAGGGTGTAGCGGGTGACCGTCTCGTCGACCTCGCTGACCGCGCTCGGCGGGTCGGTGACCGAGACCGTCGGCGGCTTCGAGAAGCGCAGCAGCTGGAACCCGAGGTAGACGGCAAAGGCCAGGACGCCGATCGTGAGCAGGGCAGCGACGACGATGCCCGGGCTGAACGTCAGGCCCTGCCGGGGGGCCTCGAGCGGACGAGGGACGACGATCGCCGGCTCGGCGGCGAGCGCCTCGCCCCGCTCACGGTGCCACTGGGCGAGAATCTCGTCGGGGTCGAGCCCGAGGTAGAGGGCGTAGTTGCGCAGGAAGCCCTTCGTGTAGACCGCGCCCGGCAGCTCGCGGTAGTCGCCCCGCTCGAGCGCGGCGAGGTAGCGGGCCCGGATCTTCGTGTCGCGCTCGGCGCGCAGGAGATCGACCCCCTTGTCCTCGCGCGCGGCGATCAGGCGCTCGGGCAGGCTGGGGGCCGGCGCAGCCTCGATCACCGGCCGGCGCCGGTCGGGCCGGTCGGCCGGCCCCCGTCGGGCGTGGTCGCGCGAGGTCATCGCTCGTACTCGTCCTCGTCGCCCGGGGCGACCCTCCGGCCGTCTCCGCCCGTGCCCTCGCGGCGCAGGACCGGGCGGGCGTTCGAGCCGTCAAAGGCGCCGATGTAGCCGCGCGCCTCGAGCTGGTCGATGATCCGGGCAGCCCGGGCGTAACCGATCTTCAGGCGCCGCTGAAGGAGCGACGCCGAGGCGCGATCGTACTCCTGGACGACCGCGACCGCGTCGGGCAGGAGCCGGTCGGCATCCTCGTCGGCGAGCTCGTCGGCCTGGCCGGTCCCCTCCTCGTCGTTCTCGATGATCGACAGGTCGTAGTGCGGATCGTCGATCTGGTCGCGCCAGTACTGGGTGATCCGGGCGATCTCCTGGTCGGAGACGAAGACGCCCTGGAGGCGCATCGGGCGGGGCAGGTCGGCCGGCTGGTAGAGCATGTCACCCCGACCGATCAGGTCCTCCGCCCCGGGCGTGTCGAGAATCGTCCGCGAGTCGATCTGGGAGGCCATGGCGAACGCGATCCGGCTCGGGAAGTTCGCCTTGATCAGCCCGGTCACGACGTTGACCGAGGGGCGCTGGGTGGCCAGGACCATGTGGATCCCGGTCGCGCGGGCCTTCTGGGCGAGCCGGACGATCGGGTCCTCGACGTTCTTGCCCTCGCGCATCATCAGGTCGGCGAGCTCGTCGATGATGACCACGATGTACGGCAGGCGGTCGGCCGGATCGGCCCGCGTCTCGTTGTAGGCCCGGATGTTGCGCGCCGGCGGCCGGGCCCCGGCGAAGCGACGGTAGCGGCTCTCCATCTCGGCGACCGCCCACTTCAGGGCCGCCTTCGCCCGCTCGGGCTCGGTGATCACGGGCACGAGCAGGTGGGGCAGCCCGTTGTATCCGGCGAGCTCGACCCGCTTGAGGTCGATCAGGATCATCCGGACGTCGTCCGGGGTCGCCTCGCACAGCAGGCTCGTGATCAGCGCATTCACCATCACGCTCTTGCCCGAGCCGGTGGCGCCGGCGATCAGGAGGTGGGGCATCTTGGCCAGGTCGACCGCCTGGGCCTTGCCCGCCACGTCGCGGCCGAGGGCGAACGTCAGGCGCGAGCCCGAGGCGGTGACGTCGACCTCCTCGAGGATCCGGCGCAGCGAGACGATGTTGAAGTCCTTGTTCGGGATCTCGATCCCGACCGCGCTCTTGCCCGGGATCGGGGCCTCGATCCGGAGCGAGCGGGCCGCGAGCGCCATCGCCAGGTCGTCCGCGAGGCCCTCGATCCGGGAGACCTTGACGTCCGGCGCCGGCTGGACCTCGTACTGGGTGACGACCGGGCCGGCGTTGCGCCCGACGATCTGGGCCGGGATGTTGAAGCTCGCGAGCTTGGCGATGATGATCTCCTCGTTCCGCGCCTGGACCGCCTCGTCGCTCCGGCTGGCGACCTCGGGCCGGACGTCGTCGAGGAGCGTGATCGGCGGCAGCCGGTACTCGACCCGCTCGCGGGTCGGCGGGGAGTCGCCGGCGTCGGTCACGTCGTCGGGGTCCCGGAGCGGCCGGACCGGCTCGCTCGCGGCAGCTCCCGGCGCCGGGGCGGCGGGCACGGCGCGGGCCGGGGCGAACGTCGCCGAGGTGAGCGCCGGGCTCGGGATCGCGGCCGGGATCGGCGCCGCGGCAGCCCCGTCCCCTTCGCCACCCCAGATCCCCGTCTGGCCCGGCGAAGCGACGCCCGACACCCCCGGCAGGCGTCGAGCCGGCGCCCCGTTCCGGCGACCCGCTCCGGCATCGGCAGCGCGACCGGGCGTGGGCTCGCTGGCCCCCCGCGCCGCGCGAGCCTCGCGGATCGCCTGGCCGGCCCGGACGAGCGGCTCGGCCAGGACCCGGAGCGGGACGTTGAACGCGACCACGAGCCCGAGCAGGGAGAGCCCGAGCAGGACGACGAACGCGCCCGGCCGGGTGACGAGCCCTCCGAGCGTGTCGGCGAGGAACCGCCCGACCCGCCCCCCGCTCGTGATCCCGGTGACCTGGACGAGGCCGAGGATGCCGCCATAGGTCACGGCCAGGCCGGCGACCATCGCCTGCCAGCCGGACCGGGGCCGGCTGCCCGGGCCCCATTCGACGTACCAGCCGGCGCCGATCAGGAGGAACGGCAGGACCCAGCGCCCGGCGCCGAACCAGGGCGCCACCCAGTCGCGCCACAGGTCGGTCAGCTTGCCCTGCCCGGGGAGGGCGAGCGCGATCAGGGTCACCGCGCCGACGACGAGCAGGCTGAGACCGACGAGCGAGCGGGCCACCTCGGGGGTGATCGTCACCCGGGGGAGGCTCCGGCGACGCCGCCGGTGGGCGGCGCTGGCGCGTGGCGGAGTACGGCGCCGGGCGGCCATCACACCTCCACGACGACCGGGAAGACCATCGGCCGGCGCTTCGTCTGGTCGTACAGGTAGCGCGACACGCTGTCCTTGATCTGGCTCTTGAGCAGGGCGACCTCGCTGATGTGATCGCCCGGGTTCTCGATCGCGGCGACGACGAGGTCGGCGGTCTGGGCGATCAGCGGGTCGCGCTCATCGCGGATGAAGCCGCGGGTGATGATCTCCGGGCGGCCGACGACGTTGCCGGTCTGCTTGTCGACCGTGACCACGACCAGGAACATCCCGTCGCTGGCGAGGGCGCGCCGGTCGCGCAGGACGATCTCCCCGACCTCGCCGACCGAGAGGCCGTCAACGAAGACGTAGCCGGCCGTCACCGGCTGGCCGCGTCGGGCGCTCCCGTCGTGGGCGATCTCGATCGGGGTGCCGTTCTCGATGATGAACACGTTCTCCGGGGCGACGCCGGTCTCGATCGCCAGCCGCCCGTGCTGGACCTGCATCCGGAACTCGCCGTGGATCGGGATGAAGTGGCGCGGCTTCGTCAGGCCGAGCATCAGCTTCAGCTCTTCCTGGCTGGCGTGGCCGGAGACGTGGGCCCGCTTGATCGTGTGGTAGTAGACGTTCGCCCCGGCCTTGAACAGGTTGTCGATCGTGCGCGCGACGTACTCCTCGTTGCCCGGGATCGGGCTGGCGCTCACGATCACGGTGTCCCCGGGCTGGATCTCGACGAAGCGATGGTCGCGGTTCGCCATCCGCGCCAGGCCGGCCATCGGTTCGCCCTGGGCACCGGTCGTGGCGATCACGAGCTTGCCTGCGGGGACCTCGTTGATCCGTTCCTTGGCCACAATCTGCGACGGCGGGTAGGTCAGGTAGCCGAGGTCCGAGGCGATCCGGAAGTTCTGCTCCATCGAGCGCCCGATGACCGCCACCTTGCGGTCGAACTGGCGGGCGGCGTCGAGGACCTGCTGGACGCGGGCGATGTTGCTCGCGAACGTGGCCACGATCACCCGCCCGTCGAGCGGCTCCATGATCTCCCGGAACGCCTCCCCGACCGTCCGCTCGGAGGGGGTGTAGCCCGGATTCTCGGCCCGGGTCGAGTCCGAGAGGAGGCAGATGACGCCCTCCTCGCCCATCCGGGCCAGGATGTGGAAGTCCGAGAGCTTGCCGTCGACCGGGGTGTGGTCGAACTTGAAGTCGCCGGTGTGGACGACGATCCCGACCGGGGTCCGGATCGCGAGCCCCATCGCGTCCGGGATCGAGTGTCCAACCCGGAACGGGACGATCCCGAACGGGCCGATCTCGATCTCGTCGCCCGGGTCGAGCGCCCGGAGCGGGTTGTTCCGCAGCCGGTGCTCCTTGATCTTGTTGCCGAGCAGGCCGCGGGCGAGAGTCGAGGCGTAGACCGGGACGCCGGGGAACTCGGGCAGGACGTAGGGCAGGCCGCCGACGTGGTCCTCGTGGGCATGGGTGATCACGAACGCCCGGACGTTCGCCCGGCGCTCCTTGAGGTAGGTCACGTCGGGGATGACGAGGTCGATCCCGAACATCTCCTCGTCGGGAAACATCAGCCCGCAGTCGACGACGATGATCTCCTCGCCGTACTCGAAGACGTACATGTTCTTGCCGATCTCGCCCACCCCGCCGAGCGGGATGATCCGGAGCGGGGGGCGTGCATCGGTCGGCGCGGCGGCGACCCTGCGGGGAGCCATCAGAAGAGCGTCAGCTGGTCGGCCGCGGCGTCGGCGGGCAGCGGGTCGGCCGATGGGTGGGGGTCGCGCCCGGCCGCCGGCGTCGCGGCCGGGGTCGGGCGGTCGAGCTGGGCAGGGCTGGAAGCAGTCATCGTCATCTCCGCTTGGGCCGGCATCGCCGGCAGGTCGTCCACTGGTGCGGCATCCGAGCGGCGCTCCCGGGCAGCCGCCAGGGCGAGCGGCACGGCGGCCATGTCGGCGAAGCTCTGGCGCTCGATCTCGGGGGTCCGGAGTGCGGCCGCCGGGTGGTACATCGCGAACACGAGGGCGGCCCGCGGGCCGCTCGCCGGATCGACCGGACGGGCCGTGCCGTGGACCTGGGAGATCCTCGCCCCGGGGATGAACGTGCCGAGCGAGTGGCGGCCGAGGGTGACCACGAGCGCCGGATCGAGGATCTCGAGCTGGCGGCGCAGGTAGGGCGCGCAGGCGGCGATCTCGTCGGGTGCCGGATCGCGGTTCTCGGGCGGCCGGCACTTGACGACGTTCGTGATGAAGACATCCTCGCGCCGCCAGCCGACCGAGCGCAGGAGCGTGGCCAGGAGTGCACCGGCCCGGCCGACGAACGGCCGACCCTCGCGGTCCTCGTGAAAGCCGGGCCCTTCGCCGATGAACACGACCTCGGTCGAGGCGCTCCCCTCCCCCGGCACCGCCCGGGTCCGTCCTTCGTGCAGCCGGCAGCGGGTACAGGCCCGGACCTCGGCTGCGACCGCCTCGAGCGCCGCCCGGCGCTCGTCGTCGGTCACGCCCGGCCCCCGCCGACCCCCGCCCCGATGCGGCCGGCCCCGCGCGCCGAGGCCGGTTCGAGCCAGCCGCGCTCGGCGATCAGCTCGGCGATCTCGACCGCGTTCGTGGCGGCACCCTTGCGCAGGTTGTCGCTGACGACCCAGAAGGCGAGACCGCGCTCGACCGAGGGGTCCTCGCGGATCCGGCCGACGAAGACCTCGTCCCGGCCGGCCGCCTCGGTGGCGAGCGGATAGACGTGCCGGGCCGGATCGTCGCGCACGACCACCCCGGGGACGGCGGCGAACAGCTCGCGCGCCTCGGCCGCGGTCACCTTCCGGCCGGTCTCGACGTGGACTGCCTCGGAGTGGCTGACGAAGACCGGGACCCGGACGGCCGTGCACGAGACCCGCAACTCGGGCAGGTGAAGGATCTTCCGGCTCTCGGTGACGACCTTCCATTCCTCCTTCGAGTAGCCGTTGGGCAGGAAGACGTCGATCTCGGGCAGGGCGTTGAAGGCGATCGGGTGGGGATAGACCCGGGCCTCCTTCGGCTCGCCCGCGACGTGGGCGCGGATCTGCGCCTCGAGCTCGGCGAGCGCCTCGGCGCCGGTCCCCGACACCGACTGGTACGTGTCGACGACGACCCGCTCGAGCCCGGCCGCGTCGCGCAGGGCCATCAGGACCGGGGCGAGCTGCATCGTCGAGCAGTTCGGGTTGGCAATGATCCCCTCGTGGAGCGCCGCGTCGTGCGGGTTCACCTGGCTGACGACGAGCGGCACGCCGGGGTCCATCCGCCAGGCGTTCGAGTTGTCGATCACCGTCGCGCCGCGCGAGACCGCGAGCGGGGCGAGCTCGGTCGAGACGTCCGAGCCGGCCGAGAAGAGGGCGATGTCGACCCCCTCGAACGCGTCCGCGGTCGCCTCGGCGACCGGGTAGGTGCGATCGTCGATCGCGACGGTCGCACCGGCCGAGCGGCCCGAGGCGAGGAGGCGGAGTTCCCGGAGCGGGAACGCCCGCTCGGTCAGGATCTGGATCATCGTCCGACCGACGACGCCGGTGGCGCCGACGACCGCGACGCTCAGGGGCGGTCGGATCATCGAGGGCGTGGCTCCGCTGTCACTGTCGCTGGCTGCCGGGCACGGCCCGAGTATAGCAGCGGACCGGTGGCCGCCCGCCGGTCCGCATCGCGCCGGACCCGGGTCCGGCGCCTGCTACGCCGACGGTGAGACAGCCTCGCGGGCGAGGTGACGGCGCATCGCCTCCTTGCGCGAGAGGTTGATCCGGCCCTGGCGGTCGATCTCGGTGACGACGACCATCACCTCGTCCCCGACCGAGACGACGTCCTCGACGCTCGGCACGTGGTAGTCGGCAAGCTCGCTGATCCGGACCAGGCCCTCCTTGCCCGGCAGGATCTCGACGAACGCCCCGAAGCCCATGATCCGGGTCACCTTGCCCAGGTAGAGCGCCCCGACCTCGACCTCCCGGGTGAGCGACTCGATCCACTGGATCGCCCGGCGCGAGTTGTCCGAGTTGACGGCTGCGATCTCGACCGTTCCGTCATCCTGGACGTTGATCTCGGTCCCGGTCTCCTCCTGGATCTTGCGGATCATCGAGCCGCCCTTGCCGATGATGTCGCGGATCTTCTCCGGGTTGATCTTGATCGTGATGATCCGCGGCGCGAACTCGCTCATCTCGGTCCGGGCGCTGGGCAGGACCGCGACCATCCGGTCGAGGATGTAGAGCCGGGCGTCATGGGCCTTCCGGAGACCCTCGCGGATGATCGCCTCGTTGATCCCCTTGACCTTGATGTCCATCTGCAGGGCGGTGATCCCGTCCCGGGTGCCGGTCACCTTGAAGTCCATGTCCCCGAACGCGTCCTCCTTGCCGAGGATGTCGGTCAGGACCGCGTAGCGCCCGTCCGGCTCGCTGACGAGGCCCATCGCCGCGCCAGCCACGGGGGCCTTGATCGGCACTCCGGCGTCCATCAGGGCGAGCGTCGAGCCGCAGGTCGAGGCCATCGAGGTCGAACCGTTCGAGGTGACGCACTCGGACACGAGGCGGATGACGTACGGGAACTCCTCCGGGCTCGGCAGGACCGGCAGGAGGGCCCGCTCGGCGAGGTTGCCGTGGCCGATCTCGCGCCGGCCCGGGCCGCGCATCGGCTTGTTCTCGCCGGTGCTGTAGGGCGGCATGTTGTAGTGGTGGAGGTAGCGCTTCTCGGTCTCCGGGCTGATCGTGTCGATCCGCTGGACGTCCGACGAGGCGCCGAGGGTGGCGATCGTGAGGGCCTGGGTCTGGCCGCGGGTGAAGAGGCCCGAGCCGTGGGTCCGGGGCAGGAGCCCGACCTCGACCGAGATCGGGCGGATCTCGTCGAGACCACGGCCGTCCATCCGGATCCCCTCCTCGAGGACGAGCTTGCGGACGGTCTTCTTGTGCAGCAGCCCGAACAGGCTCTTGCTCACCCGGCCCTCGCGTCGGGCCGCCTCGAGCATCGCCGGCGCATCGGCGTCGGGCTGGCGGGTGGCCCGGATCGCAGCCGCGATCGCGGTCTCGAGCCCGGCCAGGCGGCCGGGGATGTCCCGCCCGAACCAGGCCAGCAGGCCGGCCGTCGCCTCGGCGTCGGGCAGGGCGCGGTGGCTGGCGGTCAGCTCGATCCCGAACACGCGGGCGAGCGTCTCGAGCTTGTAGTTCTCGAGATCGGGGTACGCCTCGCGGGCGAGGACGAGCGTGTCGAGGTACCGGCCAGGCTCGAACCGGTAGCCGCCACCGAGGGCGGCCTCGAGGAAGCCGAGGTCGAAGCCGACGCTGTGGCCGACGATCGTGCGCTCCCCGGCGAAGGCGAGGAACTGCTCGGCGGCGTCCTTCGGGCTCGGCGCACCGGCGACGTCGGCATCGCTGATGCCGTGCATCTGGTGGCCGACGATCGGCCGACCGGGGTTGACGTACGTCGACCAGCGCTCGGCGATCCGGCCGTCCTTGACGATCACCGCCGCGAGCTCGACGAGGTCGGCCAGCTTCGGGTCGGTGCCCGTCGTCTCGGTGTCGACGACGACGAACTCGGCGCCCTCCCGGACGAGCCTGGCGAAGTCGAGGACCGAGCCGGTCCCGGGCTCGATGAACGGGATCCGCTTCGGCTTGCCGACCGCGGCGCGGAGCTGGTCCTGGAGCTCGATGATCGGCTGGAGCGCCCGGTGGCCGAACAGGATCGCCTCGGCCATCACCTCCTCGGGCAGGAGCTTCACCCCGGCCTCGACCATCATGATCGCGTCACGGGTCCCCGAGACGACGAGGTCGAGCTCGGACTCCTCGAGCTGGCTGATCGTCGGGTTGATCACGAACTCGCCGCCGATCCGGCCGATCCGGACGGCCGCGATCGGCCCCTGGAAGGGGATCTCGCTGATCGTCAGGGCCGCCGAGGCGGCGATCGTGCCGAGGATGTCGGGGTCGTTCTCCTGGTCGGTCGAGAGAACGGTGATCACGACCTGGACGTCGTCCTTGTAGCCCTCGGGGAAGAGCGGCCGGATCGGCCGGTCGGTCAGCCGGGCGGCCAGGATCGCTGCCTCGGACGGGCGCGACTCGCGCTTGATGAAGCCGCCCGGGATCTTGCCCGCGGCGTACATCCGCTCTTCGAAGTCGATCGTGAGCGGGAAGAAGTCGAGGCCCGGCCGGGGCTCGGAGCGGTTCGCGGTGCCGAGCACCATCGTGTCGCCGTAGCGGACGGTGACCGACCCGCCGGCGAGCAGGGCGAGCTTGCCGGTTTCGATGGTCAGGGTGCGACCAGCGAACTCGGTCTCGAAAACGTGAGACACCTGTTCCTCCTTGGCCGTGGAGGAGGACGGACCCGGGGCCGGTCGGCCGGTCCCTGCCGCAGCGTCGAGCGCGAGAGGACCCCGGGCGATCGGCCCAGGGTCCGGGGCGACGTTCGCTAGCGGCGAAGGCCGAGCTGTCCGATGACAGCCCGGTAGCGCGCGTTGTCCTTCTTGATCAGGTACGCCAGAAGGCGACGGCGCTGGCCGACGAGCTTGAGCAGGCCGCGGCGGGAGTGGTTGTCCTTCGGGAAGCTGCGCAGATGCTCGGTCAGGTCCTTGATCCGCTCGGTCAGGAGCGCGATCTGGACCTCCGGCGAGCCGGTGTCGCCTTCCTTCGTGGCGAACGTCTGGATCAGTTCTTCCTTCGTTTCCCGCGCGAGCGGCACTCGGTCCTCCGACACGAATACATGTTCCAACCTTCGTTCAGACGGGCGGCATCGTAGCAGGCTTCGGGCAGGGCGGCAAATGGCCCGCCGCCGCCGGAGCGCGGACGGTCGATCAGGCCAGGCGGCGACCGAACGCCACCCGGAGCCGGTCGCCCGGGGGCAGGGCGGCGCGGCTCTCGATCACGACGCCGTCCGGCCCCACGAGGGCCGTGGCGGGGACGATCGATCGTTCGCCGGCCGGGGGGAGACCGCCGTCGGGGACCCAGGCCGGCTCGACCCGGGCCTGGTAGCGGCCGGCCGGCGGGAGCGCCATCGGCATCGGGAACGTGAGCCGGGTCCGGTGCGTGCCCGCCGCCCTGCCGCCGGGGCGAGCGCCGGACGGGTCGAGGAGGGCGGGCGGATCGTCGCGCCGGCCGACGACGGCGAGCGAGCGCCCGAGCAGCCGACGCGCCCGGACGAGGTCGCCGGCGGCGACCGCGGCCCGGATCTCGGCGCTCCGGACCGGGCGGCCGTCGAGATCGAGCGGCGGGACGACGACGACCTCGAAGCCGTCGCGCCGGCCGAGCTCGGCGACCGCGGCCGGCGTACCGCGGCGCTCGTGGCCGAAGGCCGCGTCGGGGGTCATCAGGAAGCCGGCGATCGCGGTCCGCGCCCGGAGCATCTCGATGAACTGATCGTACGGCGTCATCCGGAGCGCGACGTCGAAGTGCTGGACGACCGTGACCTCGACCCCGGCCTCGGCCAGGAGGACGAGCCGCTCGTCGAGATCGCACAGGAGCGGCGGCGCGGCACCCAGGACAACCTCGTCGGGGTGGGCGTCGAAGGTGACGACCGCCGGGCGGGCGCCTCGTCGACGGGCCTCCCGGCGCAGGTGGCGGAGCAGGTAGAGGTGGCCCCGGTGGAGGCCGTCGAAGACCCCGACGACGACGAACAGGCGACCGTGGGCCGGGCCGAGCGCCTCGATCCCGTGGACCGCGTCGACCGGGGTCGGGCGCTCAGGCATCGTCGTCCGGGCTGGCCGGATCGGGATCGAGCTCCGGGTCGGGATCACGTTCGGCGAGCAGGGCTGCCTCGACGAGCGGGAGGGGCGGATCGCCGACCGGCGCATCGGGTGCGGCCGGCTCGAGAAAGACCTTCTCGGGCGCGAGGCGGCCGTCCCGGACGACCGCGATCGCCGCCAGTCGGCCCTCGCCGTCGAGCACCCGGAAGCGCGTCCCGGGGGGCGCCACGGGGAGGCCGGCGGCCGGGCGGACGAGGCGACCCTGGGCGATCGCCGCGAGTTCGTGCGGCGCCAGGGTCAGGGCGGGCCAGGCCTCGAGCCCCGCGTCGGCCCGGAGGAGGAGAGCGGCGAGCGCATCGGGGCCGGCCGCGGCGGCGGCCCGGATCTCCTCGAGCGGATGCGCCTCGGCCAGCCGGAACGGGCCGGACGCCGTCCGCACCAGCCCCCCCAGGTAGGCGGCCGAGCCGACCGCCCGGCCGAGGTCCCGGGCCAGCGCCCGGATGTACGTGCCGGCCGAGCAGTCGACCTCGATCGTGGCGATCGGGCGGGCCGGGTCCGTGTCGTCCCAGGCGACGAGCTCGAGCCGCTCGATCGTCACCTGGCGCGGGGCGAGGACGGGCGGCTCGCCGGCCCGGGCGAGGGCGTACGCTCGCCGGCCGGCAACCTTGATCGCGCTGTAGGCCGGCGGCACCTGGGTGATCCGGCCGCGGAACGCCTCGAGCGCCGCCTCGACCGTCGCCCGATCGGGGGCCGGTTGGTCGAGCGGCGTGAGCTCGCCGTCGAGGTCGTCGGTCGTCGAGCTCGCCCCGAAGCAGACCGTCGCCCGGTACGACTTCGGATCGCCAAGGTGGTATTCGAGCATCCTCGTCGCCCGGCCCAGGAAGACCGGCAGGACCCCGCCGGCGAACGGGTCGAGCGTCCCGCCGTGGCCGACCCGCTTCGTGGCCGCCAGGCGGCGGACGAGGGCGACGATATCGTGCGAGGTCGGACCGACCGGCTTGTCGACGATCAGGATCCCGTCCATCGCCCGTCCCCAGCCGCTCAGCGGCCGAGAGCGGTGACGAGCCGCTCGGCCTCGGCCAGGACGACCGGGCGCGCCGCGGCGACCGGCAGGTTGATCGTCGCTCCGGCCGCCCGGGGATGTCCCCCGCCCCCGAACCGCCCGGTGAGCGCCGTCGCGTCGACCCCGCCCGCCTTCGTCCGGACGCTGATCCGGGTCGCCGATCCAAGCTCCTTGAAGATGATCGCGACCTCCGCCCGCTCGGACTGGGCAAGCAGGTCGATCAGGCCCTCCGAATGGGCCGGGTCGGCCCCGGTCGCCTCGAGGTCCGCCTCGAGGATCGTCGACCAGATGATCCGGCCCTCGAGCGCGGTTTCGAGCCGGTCGAGGACCCGCCCGAAGAGCCTGAGCTGGGCGTCGGGCTTCGTCCGGTAGAGCCGGCGCGAGATGTCGCTCAGCGGCGCCCCGGCGGCGACGAGGGCGGCCGAGACGGCGAGCGTGCGCGGGGTTGCGTTCGGGTGGGCGAAGGTGGCCGTGTCCATCACGATCCCGGCCATCAGGGCCGTCGCGAGCGCCCCGCCGGCGGCATCGAACGGGACCCCCAGTCGAGCAGCCAGGAGCGCGACCATCTCGCACGTGGCGGCTGCGGACGGATCGATCCAGTCGCCCGCCCCCGAGCCCTCGTTCGAGGCGTGATGATCGATCACCAGCCGCGGCAACCGGTCGAACAGGCCCTGGTGGCGCTGGCGCAGGGGGCCGATCCGGTCGAGCGTGCCGCAGTCACAGACGACGAGCAGGTCCCAGGACCCGGCCGGGTCGAGGTCGGTCCGGAACTGGTCGACCCCGGGCAGGAAGCCATACAGGGCCGGGATCGGGTCGCTGCACACGAGGGTCGCCCGTCCGCCGTGCCGCTCGACGAGGAGTCCGACCGCGAGCGCAGCGCCGATCGTGTCCGCATCCGGGTTTTCGTGGGTCGCCACGAGGGCCTGCCGGGCGGCACGGATCGCCTCGAGCGCATGCACCGGGACCGCGTCGAGGAAGGGGGTCAGGTCGACGCTCACGGGGCCGACCGGCCTCCTCGCCGGCGCCGGCCAGGGCGGCGGGGCACCGTCCCGGACTGCGGGGGCTGGGCGGTCGTCGGCGGGGCGGCCTCCTCGGCGTCCCCTTCGTGGCGCAGGCGGGCCACCGGCGTCGGCAGCGACTCGACCTCGGCCGTGGACTCCGGCTCATGGCCGGCCTCGAGTTCGTGGATCAGGTGGAGGACCCGTGTCCCGCGCTCGATCGAATCGTCGAGCCGGACATGAAGCTCGGGGATCCGCTTCAGGCGCAGCCGGAGCCCGAGCTCGCGGCGGACGAAGTGCATCGCATGCTCGAGGGCAAGGACCGTCGCCTCGCGCTCGTCCGGCGTCCCGATGACGCTCACCCAGACCCGGGCGTGGCGCAGGTCCGGGGTCGTCTCGACCTCGGTGATCGTGGCGAAGCCGATCCGCGGGTCCTTCGCCTCCCGGCCGAGGATCACCCCGATCTCCTGGCGCAGGAGTTCATCGATCCGTTCGGTCCGCTGGCTCATCGCCACCCGTCCACGGCTGGGGATGCCCGGCCCGGCAGGGTCAGCCGCCCGAGGCGCGGCTGATCGTCTGCTGGCTGAAGCATTCGATGATGTCGCCTTCCTGGAGGTCGTGGAAGTTGGCCAGCCCGATCCCGCACTCGAAGTTCGCCCCCACCTCGCGGACGTCGTCCCGGAAGCGTCGGAGCGATTCGATCCGGTCGGTGGCGATGATCCGTCCACCGCGCCAGACGCGGGCTCCGCCGCGAACGATCCGGCCGTCGGTCACGTAGCACCCGGCGATCACGGTTCCCTTGCCCACCCGGAAGATCTGGCGGACCTCGGCCCGGCCCTCGACGACCTCGACGACCTCGGGCTCGAGCAGACCCTTGAGCGCCGCCTCGATGTCGTCGGTCAGCTTGTAGATGATGTCGTACAGGCGGACGTCGACCCCCTCGGCCTCGGCGGCCCGGCGGGCGGTCTCGGTGATCTTCGTGTTGAACCCGACGACGATCGCGTTCGAGGCCGAGGCGAGCAGGATGTCGTTGTCGGTGATGTCGCCGGCACCCTCGTGGAGGACATGGATCCGGACCTCGTCGGTCGAGAGCTGGTCGAGGGCGTGGGTGATCGCGCCCAGCGAACCCGACACGTCGGCCTTGAGGATGATCCGCAGCTCCTTGGTCTGGCCGGCCTGGATCTGGCGATAGAGGTCCTCGAGCGTCGCCCGCCCGGTCTCCCCGGCCCGCCCGGCGGTCGCCGCCTTGCGCGCCTCGACGATCGCCCGGGCCTCCTTCTCGTCGGCCACGACGCGCAGGATGTCGCCTGCCTCGGGCACCTCGGCCAGGCCGAGGACGACGACCGCGCTCGACGGGCCGGCCTTGGAGACGCGCTTGCCGGCCGCGTTCTCGAGGGCGCGGACCTTGCCGTACGTCTCGCCGACGACGATCACGTCGCCGACCCGCAGCGTCCCGGTCTGGATGAGCGCCGTGGCGACCGGGCCGCGGCCCTTGTCGAGCTGGGCCTCGACGATCGTCCCGACCGCGGGCCGCTTCGGGTTCGCCTTCAGCTCCTGGAGGTCGGCCACGAGCAGGATCATCTCGAGCAGTTCATCGATCCCGATCCGCGCCTTGGCCGAGACCGGCACGAGCGGCACGTCACCCCCGTACTCCTCGACGATCACCCCTGCCTCGGCGAGCTCGTTCTTCACCCGCTCGGGGTTCGCATCGGGCTTGTCGATCTTGTTCAGGGCGATGATGATCGGGACCTTCGCCGCCCGGGCGTGGTCGATCGCCTCGATCGTCTGGGGCATGACGCCATCATCGGCGGCGACGACGACGACCGCGATGTCGGTCACCTTCGCCCCCCGGGCGCGCATCGCGGTGAACGCCTCGTGGCCGGGGGTGTCGAGGAAGACGACCCGCTTGCCGTCCTTGACGACCTCGCTGGCACCGATGTGCTGGGTGATCCCGCCCCGCTCGCCGGCTGCGACCGCGGTGCTCCGGATCGCATCGAGCAGGCTCGTCTTGCCGTGGTCGACGTGACCCATGACGGTCACGATCGGGGCCCGGGGCTGGAGGAGCGAGGGGTCCTCCTCCTCGAACAGGACCTCCTTGGCCGCCTCCGGGGTCGGCGCCTCGCCGTTCCCCTCGGCCGCGCCGGCGCTCGCGACGACCGGCTCGGCGACCTCGTAGCCGAGTTCGCCGGCGACGAGGGCAGCGGTATCGCGGTCGATCAGCTGGTTGATCGTGGCGAAGATCCCGCTCTTGATCAGCTCGCGGATTACGTCAGCCGGGTTGACCCCGAGCAGCTCGGCGAGCTCCTTGACCGTGATCGTCGCCGGCAGCTCGACCGGGCCGCGCTCCCGCGGCTCGATCAGCTGGACCTGGGCGACGCCGCTCCCGCCGTCACGCCGCGGTGGCTTCCGGGGCCCGCGCCGTCCGCGCGTCCCGCTCCTACTCCTGGCCACCGGTTCCTCCTTCGTTGCTCGTCGTCGTTGCGTTCACTGTCGTCGTTCGCACCGCGGCCGCCCCGCCCGCTTCCGCCGCCGCCGCACCTGCCTCGAGCGCTGCTCGCAGGTCCGCGGGGAGCGGAACGCCAAGCGCCCGCTGGATCGCACCCCGGGTGAGCGCCGTCCGCCAGCACGACCCGTCCCGGCACAGGTAGGCGCCCCGGCCGGCGAGGCGGCCGGTCTCGTCGAGCGCGAGCCCGCCGTCGGGCCGGCGCACGATCCGGACGAGGTCGCGCTTCGGGCGCGCCGTCCGGCAGGCGACGCAGGTCCGGGTCGGGACCCGGCGGATCGGGGTGCGGGCGCCGGCTACGACGACACCTCCTCGGTGGACGCGGTCCGGCGCCGGGCCCTGGGTCGGGTCGGGGCCGGGTCGGGCGCGGCTGCGGGCTCGGCCGGGGCGGCCGCAGGCTCGGCCGGCGCGGCCGCGGGCTCGGCGGCCGCGGCCGGCTCAGCGGCCTCGGCTCCGGCGGGCTCGGCCGCGGCCGGCTCAGTGGCCGGGGCCGCGCTCGCGGTCGTTGCCTCGGCCGCCGCCCGGGCCGCCTCGGCGACCGAGACGTCGCTCCGGATGTCGATCCGCCAGCCGGTCAGCTTGGCCGCCAGGCGCGCGTTCTGGCCCTCGCGCCCGATCGCCAGGGAGAGCATCCGCTCGGGCACCGTGACGCTCGCGATCCGGTGCTCCTCGTCGATCGTGACGTTCAGGACCTGGGCCGGGCTGAGCGCGTTGGCCACGAACACCGCCGGGTCGTCGCTCCAGGGGATAACGTCGATCTTCTCGCCACCGAGCTCGGCGACGACGGCCTGGACCCGCGCCCCGCGCTGGCCGACCGTCGCCCCGACCGGGTCGAGGCCTTCCTGGCGCGAGGCGACCGCGACCTTCGAGCGGTTGCCGGCCTCGCGGGCGATCGCCTTGATCTCGACCGTCCCGGCATGGATCTCGGGGACCTCGAGCTCGAACAGCCGGCGCAGGAACCCCTTGTGGGTCCGGCTGACGTAGATCTGCGGGCCGCGGGGCGTGCGCCGCACCTCGAGCACGTAGGCCTTGACGTTCTGGCCGATCCGGTAGTGCTCGAGCGGCGACTGCTCGGTCGTGGCCAGGATCGCCTCGACCCCCCGGCCGACGTCGAGGATGATCGCCCGCGGCTCGACCCGGTTGACGGTCCCGGTGATCAGGTCGCCCTCGCGGCTGGCGAACTGGTCGAAGACGACGTCGCGCTCCGCCTCGCGCAGCCGCTGGAGGACGACCTGCTTGGCGGTCTGGGCATGGATCCGCCCGAACGCCTCCTGGTCGAGCTGCTCGGTCTCGACGAGGTCACCCACCTTCGCCTGCGGGTCGTAGGCGCGCGCCTGCTCGACCGTGAACTCGGTCGCCGGATCCTCGACCTGCTCGACGACACGCCGGGCCCGGAAGACCCGGATCTTGCCGGTCTCGGGGTCGATCCTGACGTAGATGTCCTCGTCCCCGGCGACCCGGCGATAGGCCGACTGGATCGCCTCTTCGACGGTCCGGATCAGTTGCTCGCGCGGAACCTGCTTCTCCGCGTTCAGCTGCAGGAGGGCGCCAACGAAATCCCTGCTCACGATGCGCCTCCCGACAATGATCAGCACCTGCGCCCGCTCAAAAGAAAACGTGGGGGTCACCCACGTTCGGAGCGGCCGTTCAGTTCAGGCCCGAGTATACACCCGGAGGGGTGGAGCCTCAAGGAACGGGGTCGCCCGAGCCGGCCCGGAGAGGCCTCCGGTCTCGCCCTCCGAGGCCGTGCCGGCTCAGCCGGGGCGCGCGGCGGTGAGGGTCCCGTCGCGGGCGTAGCGCCGTTCGACGTACGCCTCGAGGATCCCCAGGAACTCCTCGACCAGGTGCTCGCCGCGCAGGGTGCGGTCGAGCCGGCCATCGATGAAGACCGGGGCAACCGGTTCCTCGAACGTGCCCGGCAGGGAGATCCCGATGTCGGCGTGCCTCGACTCGCCCGGCCCGTTGACGACGCAGCCCATGACCGCCACGCGCAGCTCCTCGACACCCGGATAACGCGTCCGCCACTCCCCCATCCGCTCGCCCAGGTAGGCCTGGATCCGCTCGGCCATCTCCTGGAAGAAGGTCGAGGTCGTCCGGCCGCAGCCCGGGCAGGCCGACACCTGGGGCAGGAACGAGCGCAGGCCGAGCGACTGGAGGATCTGCTGGGCGACCGCGACCTCCTCGGTCCGGTCGCCGCCCGGGGCCGGGGTGAGCGAGACGCGGATCGTGTCCCCGATCCCCTCGTTGAGCAGGATCGAGAGCCCGGCCGTGGAGCTGATGATCCCCTTCGTGCCCAGGCCGGCCTCGGTCAGGCCGAGATGGAGCGGGTAGTCCGAGCGCCCGGCGAGCGAGCGGTAGACGTCGACGAGGTCGCGGACCCCGGATACCTTGGCCGAGAGGATGATCCGGTCGTGGCCCAGGCCGGTCGCCTCGGCCAGCTCGGCCGAGCGCATCGCCGACTCGATCATCGCCTCGATCATCACCGCCCGGGCGGGACGGGGCGCCGCGGCCCGGGCGTTCGCGTCCATCAGCTCGGTCAGGAGGGCCTGGTCGAGCGAGCCCCAGTTCACCCCGATCCGGACCGGCTTGTCGTTCTCGATCGCGACCCGGATGATCGCCTGGAAGTTCGCGTCGTGGTGCCTGGCCCCGACGTTGCCCGGGTTGATCCGGTACTTCGCCAGCGCCCGGGCCATCTCCGGGTAGCGGACGAGGAGCAGGTGGCCGTTGTAGTGGAAGTCGCCGATCACCGGCACCCCGACCCCGAGGTCGCGGAGCTTGCCGATCATCGCGGGCACGGCGGCGGCGGCGGCCTCGCTGTTCACGGTCACCCGGACGAGCTCGCTCCCGGCGTGGGCGAGACGGGCGACCTGGAGCGCGGTCGCGTCCGGGTCGGCGGTGTCGGTGTTCGTCATCGACTGGACGACGACCGGATGGGCGCTGCCGACGCGGACGCCACCGACGTCGACGCTGACCGTCGGGCGGCGGACCGGACGGAGGTCGTCCGCGCTCATGGCACCGCCCCCCCGATCCGGGCGATGTCGAAGTACGTGATCCAGATCAGGAAGGCGAACAGGAAGACGAACCCGACCAGGTAGGTCAGCCGTTCGACCCGCATGCTCACCCGTGCGCCGGCGAGCGCCTTGATCGCCAGCATCAGGATCCGCCCTCCGTCGAGCGGCGGGAAGGGCAGGATGTTCACCAGGGCCAGGTTGGCCGACAGGATCCCGGCCAGGTAGAGCGTGGCGATCGGCCCCGCCTGCCAGAAGACATCGCCGACCTGGACCGCGATCCCGATCGGCCCCGACGCCGGGGGCGCCTCGGTCGGCCGGCTGACGAGCGACTCCCCGAGCTGGCCGAGGCCGCGCAGGATGAGCACGAACGCGTCGGCGGTCCGGGCGACGCCGGTCGCCACGGCCTCGGCCGGGTTCCGGGTGAACGAGCGGTCGGTCTCGACGAAGCCGAGGTTCTCGATCCCGAGCGCCCCGTGCCGGGCGTCGATCTGGTCGGGGGCGCGCAGGGTGACGGTCACCGCCGCCGGCAGCCCGTCGGCGCGGATCAGGCCCAGGGTCACCGTCCGCCCCGCGCGGGCACGCAGATCGGTGACCATCGCCAGGCCGCCGTCGAACCGGTCGTAGTAGCGGCCGTCGATGGCCACGATCCGGTCGGTGGCCACGATCCCGGCGGCCGCGGCCGGCGACCCGGCCTGGACACCGGCGAAGGTGAGTGCCCCGGCCCGCTGGGGCAGCCAGGCGATCGCGGCGAAGATGACGAGGGCGAGCAGCAGGTTCATCGCCACCCCGGCGACGAGGACGACGACCTTCGTGCCGAGACCGGCCCGGGTGAAGCTGTGCGGGTCGTCCGAGTCGCCGTCCTCGCCCTCGAGCTTGACGAAGCCGCCGATCGGCAGCCAGTTCAGGGTGTAGAGCGTCTCCCCGTCCGAACCGAGGACGCGAGCCCGGGGCGGGAAGCCGATCCCGAATTCATGGACCCTGATCCGCGCCAGGCGGGCGGTGAGGAAGTGGCCGAACTCGTGGATGAGGACGAGGACGGCGAGCATGACCACGAAGATGACGACCGTGATCAGCGACTGGACGAGCGCCACCTAGCGACCTCCGGACCAGGCGCCAGGGGCGAAGGCGGCCCGCACCTCGGCCTCCAGGGCGAGGAGCTCCGCCACGTCCGGGGCCGGAGCGTCGGATGCGCCGCCGAACCGCTCGACCGCCGCTTCGAGGAGCCGCGCAATCCCGGTGAACGTGAGCGTCCCCTCGAGGAAGCGGGCGACCGCGACCTCGTCGGCGGCGATCAGCGCCGCGCTCGCCCGGGGCCCGCGCCGGCCGGCCTCGCGGGCGATTGCCAGGGCCGGGAAGCGGTCGTCATCCGGGGCCCGGAAGTCGAGGCGGCCGACGGCAGCAAGGTCGACCGCCCGGGTCGGGGACGGGAGGCGGTCGGGATAGGTCAGTGCGAACTGGATCGGCAGATGCATGTCGGGGGACCCCAGCTGGGCCTTCAGCGAGCCGTCGACGAACTGGACGGCCGAGTGGACGACGCTCTGGGGATGGATCACCACGTCGATCGCATCGTCCTCGACATCGTACAGCCAGTGGGCCTCGATCACCTCCAGGCCCTTGTTGGCCAGCGTCGCGGAGTCGATCGTGATCTTCGCCCCCATCCGCCAGGTCGGGTGGCGGAGCGCGCGCTCGGGTGTCGCCGCGGCCAGCTCGTCGAGCGAGGAGTCGAGGAACGGGCCACCCGAGGCGGTGAGGATCAGGCGAGCGACCGTGGCCGCCCGCTCCCCGACCAGACACTGCCAGATCGCGGAATGCTCGGAGTCGATCGGTCGCAGCCAGGCGAGCGGACTCGCGAGCGGATCGCGTGGGTCGGCCGCCGCGCGCTCGGCGGCCCGGGCGCGGGCCTCGGCCATCACGAGGTGTCCCCCGGCGACGAGCGTCTCCTTGTTCGCGGTGGCCACGACCTTGCCCGCGGCCAGGGCGGCGAGCACCGGGCGCAGGCTGACCAGCCCCCCGGTGGCGACGATGACGAGGTCGACGTCATCGCGACGGGCGATCTCGACGAGCGCGTCCGGGCCGGGGAGCCGGACGACCCCGGGCGGGAGCTCGAGCGGCTGGTCCGGGTGGTCCTCGGCGAGGGCGACGACGGACGGTCCGCTCCGGGCCGCCTGCCGGGCGAGGAGGTCGGCCTGGCGCCCGGCGGCGAGGGCGACGATCCGGAACCGGTCCGCGTGGGCGACGAGGACGTCGAGCGCCTGGCGGCCGATCGAGCCGGTCGAGCCGAGCAGCGCGACCCCGATCCGGCCGTCGGACCGGTCCGCAACCGTGCCTCGGAGCGGGGCGCTCATGCCTGCCGGGCCGCCCCCGGCCCGGACCGGCCCGGCCGCCGGCTCAGCGGACCGCGATCGTGACATAGAGGACGAGGGCCGGGGCCGCGAACAGGAACGAGTCGATCCGGTCGAGGACCCCGCCGTGGCCCGGGATGAGCGTCCCGGAGTCCTTCGCACCGGCCGCCCGCTTGAGCATCGACTCGGCCAGGTCGCCGGCCTGGGCGGCACCGCCCAGGAGCGGCCCGACGAGGATCGCCCCGAGCGGCTGGGCACCGATCGCCCACAGGGCGAGACCGCTGACCGCGGTGCAGGCGATCATCCCGCCGGCGAGCCCGGCGTACGTCTTCGACGGCGAGAGGTGGGTCAGGAAGCGCGGCCCGCCGACCTGCCGGCCGACGAGGTAGGCGCCGGTGTCGTACGCCCAGACGGCGAGGATGAGCAGGAGCAGCCACGCCCGCTCGGCCCCCAGCCAGGCGAACGGGGCATCGGCCGGCAGCGCGGCGGGACTGTCCATCAGGCTGACCACGAACCCGAGCTGGGCGACATAGAGGGCGCCGAAGAGGGTCGCCAGCCATGCCTCGAGCCCGTCACGAGGGTCGGGCCGGGCGAAGGCGGCGACGGCGAGGAGGACGAGCGCGATCCCGACCAGGAGCGGCCCGCCGACGCGCAGCTCGGCCGGCAGGGCCGTGTCCGCGACGAGGCCGAGGGCGGTCAGCGGACCGAGGGCCGGCAGGGCCCGGTAGCCAGCGGCCGCGAGCAGGCGGCCGGCCTCGACGGCTCCGAGCACGACCCCGAGCAGGACGACGCCGACGACCGCCGGCCGCCCGATCGCCACCGCGAGCAGGAGGAGGGGGACGAAGACGGCCGCGCTCCGGGCGCGCTGCTGCATCGTCGTCGGCCGCTAGCGGCCGAACCGGCGGGTCCGGCGGGCGTACTCGGCAAGCGCCGCGTCGAACGCCTGCGGGCCGAAGTCGGGCCACAGGAGAGGGCAGGTGTGGAACTCGGCGTAGGCCGACTGCCAGATCAGGAAGTTGCTCAGGCGCTGCTCGCCGCCGGTCCGGATGACGAGATCGGGGTCGGGCAGGCCGGCCGTGTAGAGCGCCCCGGAGATCGCCTGCTCGTCGATCGCCTCGGCCGGGATGCCGCTCCGGACGAGCCGGCGGACGGCGTCGACGAGCTCGGTCCGCCCGGCATAGTTGAAGGCGATGTTCAGGAGCAGCCGATCGCCCCCGGCGGTCGCCGCGAGCGCCTCGTCGATCGAGCGGCGGGTCGCCTCCGGGAGCTCGTCGAGCCGGCCGAGCAGCCGGACCCGGACACCCTGGGCGCGCAGCTCGTCCGTTTCGTTCCGCACCGCCTGCTCGAGGAGGGCGAACAGGCCGGCTACCTCGTCGTCGGGGCGGGCCCAGTTCTCGCGGCTGAAGGCGTAGAGCGAGAGGATCGGGATCCCCCGCCGCACGACGTGACGGAGGAGGCCGCGGATCGCCTCGACCCCGGCGGCGTGGCCCTCGAGCTCGGTCAGGCCGCGCTCGCGCGCCCAGCGCCGGTTGCCGTCCATGATGATCGCCACGTGGCGCGGCAGGTCCTCGGGCGGGAAGTCCTCGACCGCGGGCTCCTCGGCCGGCTCGGCGGGTGCCTCCCGGCGGCCCGGCGCCAGGTCGTGGGCGATCGGCGGCGCGTCGGTCGGCCGGGTGAGCGGGGCGCGGCTCACTAGACCTCGAGGACCTCCTGTTCCTTGTGCGCCCCGAGGCGGTCGACCTCGGCGATGAACCGGTCGGTCAGGCGCTGGAGCATCTCGAGCTCCCGGCGCGCCTCGTCCGCGCCGAGCTCGCCGTCGCGCTCCTCGCGCTTGAGCACGTCGGCCGCCTCGCGCCGGAGGTTGCGGATCTCGACCCGCGCCTCCTCCATCCGGCGGTGCACCTGGCGCACGATCTCGCGCCGGCGCTCCTCGGTGAGGGGCGGGATGTTCAGGCGCACGACCGTACCGTCGACGTTCGGCATCAGCCCGATGTCGCTCTTCAGGATCGCCTTCTCGATCGCCCCGAGGACCGAGCGGTCCCAGGGCTGGATGACGATCTGGTGCGGCTCCGGGACGCTGATCCCGGCCAGCTGGTTGAGCGGGGTCGGCGTCCCGTAGTAGTCAACGTGCAGCCGCTCGACGAGCGCGGTCGAGGCGCGCCCGGTCCGGATGCCCTGGAAATCGCGCTCCATCACCTCGACCGCGCGGGCCATCTTGTGCTCGGTCGAGGCGAGGACTTCGCTGCTCATCCGCTCGTCCCTCCATCGCGCTCGGACGTGATCAGGGTACCGACCGGCTCGCCGAGGGCAACCCGGCGGATGTTGTCCGGCCGGTTCAGGTCGAAGACGATGATCGGCAGGTCATTCTCCATGCACAGCGACACGGCCGTCGCGTCGAGGACCTGGAGCCGGTCGCGCAGGAGGTCGGCGTAGGCCAGCCGATCGTAGCGCCGGGCACCCGGATGGGTGAGCGGATCGGCGTCGTAGACCCCGTCGACCTTCGTCGCCTTGAGGATCACCTCGGCCCCGATCTCGACCGCGCGCAGGGCAGCCGCCGTGTCGGTCGTGAAGTACGGGTTGCCCGTGCCGGCGGCGAGGATGACGACCCGGCCCTTCTCGAGGTGGCGCACGGCCCGCCGCCGGATGTACGGCTCGGCGACCTCGTTCATCCCGAGCGCGCTCATCACCCGAGTCTGGACGCCGACCCGCTCGAGCGCGTCCTGGAGCGCGAGCGCGTTCATCACCGTGGCCAGCATCCCGATGTAGTCGCCGGTGGCGCGATCCATCCCCCGCGCCGCGGCGGCCAGGCCGCGGAAGATGTTGCCACCCCCGACGACGATCCCGATCTGGACACCGAGCCGGTGCACCTCGGCAACCTGGCGGGCGATGAACGTGCAGAACGCCGGATCGACCCCGTACTGGCGGTCCCCCAGGAGCGCCTCGCCGGAGAGCTTGAGCAGGATCCGTCGGTAGCGCAGCCCGGCCGGGCGCTCCCCCTCCGGCCCGCCGGCCTCGGACGGACCTGCCTCGGACGGGCCTGCCGGCTCGGACGCCGGTCCGCCCGCCACCTCGGCGAGCGGCCCGCGCTCCGCCCGGGTCTCGCTCACAGCTCCTCCCCGAGCGCGTAGCGGGTGAAGCGGCGGACCCGGATGTTCTCCCCGATCGTCGCGATCCGCTCGTTGATCAGCTCGCGCACGGTCCGCTCCTCGTCGCGGAAGGGCTGCTCGTAGAGGCAGACCTGGGCGTACCACTTGCGCAGCTGGCCCTCGACGATCTGGGCCCGGATCGCCTCCGGCTTCTTCCGGGTCACCTCGTCCGCGAGCAGCTCGGCTTTCTTCCGTTCGAGCTCGGCCTCCGGGATCCGGTCGATGTCGACGTACAGGGGCGCCATGCCCGCCACCTGGATCGCGAGGTCGCGCACGAGACGCTGGAACTCCTCGGTCCGGGCCACGAAGTCGGTCTCGCAGTTCACCTCGATCAGGACGCCCAGCCGGCCGCCGGCGTGGATGTAGCTCCCGATCAGGCCCTCGCGCGCCTCCCGCCCGGCCTTCTTGGCCGCCGCGGCCAGGCCGCGCTCGCGGAGCACCGCGACGGCGCGCTCGAGGTCACCGTCGGTCTCGACGAGCGCCCGCTTGCAGTCCATGAACCCGGCCCCGGTCCGCTCGCGCAGCTCCCTGACCGCCTCTGCCGTGATCTCCGCCATGCCTGTCTGTCACTCCTGTTCCTGGCCGCCCGGCGGGCCCGGGGGGTTCACCGTCCGCCGGTCGTTCGTCGGTCCTGTTCGGACGATCGTCGTCAGCCGGCGGCCGGTCCGGCAGGCTCGCCCGCCTCGCCGGGCACAACCGGCTCGCCCGTGGCGGCCGCACCGGCCAGCTCGGCGGCGATCTCCTCCGGGCTTGCCTCCGCGATCGGGGCCGGCTCGGCACCCCGGACCGGGTGTGCCCCGGGGAGCAGCTCCTCTTCGTCGAGATCGGGCTCGAAGGTGAGCGCGCCACCCCCGGCCAGGGCCGCCACGAGCTCGTCGGACGGAACCTCCTCGATCTCCGGCTCGGCGGGCGGAACCGGCTCCGGCTCGGCGGCCCGGGCGGCCCGCTCGCGCTGGCCTTCGATCGCGGCGTCGGCGACGAGCGTGCAGATCAGCCGGATCGCCCGGATCGCGTCGTCGTTGGCCGGGATGATGTACGTCAGCTCGTCCGGGTCGACATTCGTGTCCCCGGTGCCGATGATCGGGATCTCGAGCTTGAGCGCCTCGCTGACCGCGATCCGCTCGCGGTGCGGGTCGACGATAAAGACCGCCCCGGGGAGGCGCTTCATGCGCCGGATGCCGCCCAGGGTCGCGTTCAGCTTGTTCAGTTCCTCGGTCAGCTTCGCCGCTTCCTTCTTCGGCAGGCGCTCGAACTCGCCGGCCTGCTGGCGCGCCTCGAGCTGCTCGAGCAGGCCGATCCGCTTCTTGATCGTCACGAAGTTCGTCAGCATCCCGCCCAGCCAGCGCTTGTTGACGTACGGCATCCCGGCCCGGGTCGCCTCCTGGGCGACCGGCTCCTGGGCCTGCTTCTTCGTGCCCACGAACAGGACGGTGTCGCCGCGGGCGACCGTCTCGCGGACCGCGTCGAGGGCGACATCGAGCCGCTTGACGGTCTGGGCCAGGTCGATGATGTGGATCCCGTTGCGCTCGGCGAAGATGAACGGGCGCATCTTGGGATTCCAGCGGCGGGTCTGGTGGCCGAAGTGGACGCCGGCCTCGAGGAGCTGCCGCATGGAGACGGATGGCACGGTGAATGACCTCCTGTTCGGTTCTTCCGCCGCGAACCCCGGTCGCCGGGAACCGCCGCCGGGCTGCGCCTCGGCCAGCGGCACCGCCCCGGTCGGAACGGCTCGCGTGTGATCTCCGCCTTCGCCGCGGGGCGCGCCGGAGGCGGGCAGACGATCGGCCCCTCGGGCCGGGCCGGAGTGTAGCACAGGGGCCGGGCCCGACTCCCCCACCCCGCCCTCGCCGTCTCGGCTCAGCCGACCGCGGCCGCCCGGTGATGACGGAGGCGAACGCCCCCTCCCGGCGCGCCCGGCGGCTCGACGACCACGAGGTCGACCCGCACCGCCAGGCGGGGGAGGGGCGCCCCGCCCGGGAGGCGGCCGGTTGCAATCAGGCCGAGCAGGGCGGCGACGACGTGGCCGCGCTTGCGCCGGTCGAACGTCTCCTCGGCCAGCCCGAAGTCGCGCCGGCCGCGCCAGCGCACCTCGACCGCCACGAGCGCCGCGGGCGGGCCCGGGTCGAGGGCGACGAGGTCGAGCTCGCGCCGACCGACCCGCACCTGCCGTCCGAGGATCGTCCACCCCGCGGCCTCGAGGTGCGCCGCGACGATCGTCTCGGCGGCGTCACCACGGCCCTGGGCCTCCGTGCGCGTCACCGGCACAGGATCGCTCACGCCGCTTGCCGGCGACGTAGCTGCGCGTCGCGCCCCTCGCGCCCATTGCCCGGCGCGTGCCCGGCGCGGGCCCGGCGCGTGAGTGGCGCGGGCCCGGCGCGGGACGGGGCGCCGGCCACCCGCGGCCTGCCGCCGCTCAGCGGACCTCGAGCGGCGCCTCGGGCTCCCCGTCGGCCAGCGCCTCCGGCCCGGCCCGACGGTCGCTCCCGCCGGCAGCGAACAGGTCGAACGAGGCCTGCTCGCCGGCAAGCGTGCGCTGGAGGGCGAGGAAGCTGCGCCGGTGGAGAGGCGTCAGCCCGAGGTGGCGGATCGCGGCCCGGTGCTCGCGCGTGGCATAGCCCTGGTTGCGCTCCCAGCCGTAGCCCGGGTGGCGCCGGGCGAGACGGGCCATCATCCGGTCGCGAACGACCTTGGCCACGATCGAGGCGCAGGCGATCGAGTAGCACGTCGCGTCGCCATCGACGATCGCCGTGTACGGCCCGACCTGGGCCTCGAACCCGGCGATCGGGAGACCGTCGACGAGGAGGTGATCGTGGCCGCCGAGGTGGGCGATCGCGCGGCGCATCGCCAGGTGCGTGGCGTGGTAGATGTTCAGTCGGTCGATCTCGGCGACCGAGGCGGCCCCGACCCCGACCGCGAGCGCCCGGCGGCGAATCAGGGGTTCGAGCCGCTCGCGCTGGGCCGCCGAGAGGGTCTTCGAATCGCGCACCCCGGGGATCGGCCGGCAGTTCGGGGGCATGATCACCGCCGCGGCGACGACCGCCCCGCAGGTGGGCGCGACGCCGACCTCGTCGACCCCGGCTACCCGCTTCACCCCCGCCCGCCAGAGCGAGCGCTCGAGGTGGAGCCGGGGAACGATCGGGGTCATCGCTCACGCCCTCGACAGGCTCCGCGACCGGTCGGCCCCGGTCAGTCGCCGGCCGGGCCGCCGACGCCGGTCAGCCGTTCGTCAGTCGTCGCTCGCGCAGGGTCGCCGCCTTGCCCACCCGGCGGCGCAGGAAGTAGAGCTGGGCGCGCCGGACCTGGCCGTGGCGGACGACCTCGATCTTCTCGATCCGGGGGCTGTTCACCTTGAACGTCCGCTCGACCCCGACCCCGCTGGCGATCCGGCGGACCGTGATCGAGCGCGTGATCCCGCCCCCGCGCAGGCGCATGACCGTCCCCTCGAAGACCTGGATCCGCTCCCGGTTCCCTTCCACGACCTTGGCCGAGACGCGCACCGTGTCGCCTGCCGCGAGCTCGGGCAGGTCGGTGCGGATCTGGTCCTGGACGATCTCGTCGAGCACGTTCACGGGCGTTCCTACTTCTCGGTCAGCAGCGGGGCTGCGGGTTGGGCTGGCGGAAGGGCCGCGCGGGCGACCGACGGCGGAGTATAGCACCTCCCGGGAGCTTCACGGGCGAGGCGGGCCGGGCGGCTCCGGCTCGACCGCGGCCTCCGCGGCAACCTCCCCGGTGCTCGTCCCCGTGCCCTCCCCCGCCGGCCCGGCCGGCTCTCCCGCCGGCCCGGCCGGCTCCGCCGCCGTCCGGCCGGCGGCGGCCTCGTCGAGCTCGGCCCGGATCTCGTCGAGCAGGGCGTGCTCCTCGGTCGTGAAGGCGCGGCCCTCGAGCAGGTCCGGCCGGCGCAGGAGCGTCCGGCGCAGCGACTCCTTGAGTCGCCAGCGGCGGACCGCGCCATGGTCGCCGCTGGTCAGGACCTTCGGCACGCCCAGGCCCATGAACACCGGCGGCCGGGTGTACTGGGGATACTCGAGCAGGCCGGCGGAGAACGACTCCTCGGCCGTCGAGGTCTCGTCGATCGCGCCCGGAAGGAGCCGGATGGTGGCATCGATGACGACCATCGCGGCCAGCTCGCCCCCGGTCAGGACGTAGTCGCCGATCGACAGCTCGAGGTCGACGAGGGCCCGGATCCGCTCGTCAACCCCCTCGTAGCGCGGGCAGACGAAGATCAGGTGACTCGCCCGGGCGAGTTCGTGGGCCCGCGCCTGGCGGAACGGCTCGCCGGCCGGATCGAGCAGGATCGCGATCGAGTCGTCGCGCCGCAGCTCGGCCAGGGCGGCCGCAACCGGCTCCGGGCGGAGGACCATTCCGGCCCCCCCGCCGTACGTGTAGTCGTCGACCGTCCGGTGTCGTCCGAGACCCCAGCGCCGGAGGTCGTGCACCCGGATGGCGGCCAGGCCGCGCTCCTGGATGCGCGCCGGGATGCTCTCCGAGAGCGGCCCCTCGAACATCCGCGGGAAGAGGCTGAGGACGTCGATCTCGAGTGTCACCGGCCGCCCTCGGGAGCACCCGGCCCCCCTCCCGGCACCTCCGGGGCGGGCCGCGGCCGCGGCCGGCGGGGCTGGCGCGGGGCGCGGACCGGCCGTGGCGCCCGGACCGGGCGGACTCTCGGCGGGCGGAGGTCGAGTCCGGCCACGTCAACGACGATCTCGCCCCGGCGCGGGGCAAAGACACGCACGAACTGGCGGACGAGCGGGATGTCGAACTCGCCGTAGCGCTCGCCCCGGACGAGGAGCGTCTCGGTCTCGCCGGCCCGGTAGACGTCGACGACCGTGCCGAGCTCGACCCCCTCGAGGTCGCGCACCGTCGCCCCGACGACCTCGTGCCAGTAGTACTCGCCGCTGGGGAGCTCCTCGCCCGGCTCGACGACGGCCTCGAGGTAGGCGTCGCGGAGCGTCTCGGCCGCCGTCCGGTCCGGGAGCTCGGCGAACCGAAGCCGCCAGCCGGGGCCGTCGGCCACCGCCTCGATGATCGTCAGCGGCTCGCTGCTCCCCTCCCGATGGAGGCGCCGGCCGGGAGCGAAGCGCTCGCCCGGTCGGTCGGTCAGGACCTCGACCCGGACCGCCCCGCGCAGGCCGTGGATGCTCCGGACGCGGGCAACGACGAGCCGCTCGCCGACGCTCAGAGAATCTCGAGCGACACCGGCTCGCCGTCGCGAGCCGCGGTCACCTTGAGGAGCGTGCGCAGCGCCTTGGCCACGCTCCCGTTGCGCCCGATCACCTTGCCCATGTCCTCCTCGGCCACGTGCAGCTCGATGACCGTCCCCTCCGGCTCGCGGACGACCTCGACCCGGACGGCATCGGGGTTGTCGACGAGCGAGCGGGCGACGTACTCGACCAGGTCCCTGGCTGCCACCGCCACGCTCCTACTTGGCTGCCGGAAGGATGCCGGCGGCGCGCATCAGGCGGGCGACCGTCTCCGACGGCTGGGCGCCCTGGGCGAGCCACTTCTTCGCCTTCTCGGCGTCGATCGCGATCTCGACCGGGTCGGTGCGCGGGTTGTAGTGGCCGATCGTCTCGAGCGAGCGGCCGTCGCGCGCGTTCCGGCTGTCGGCGACGACGACCCGGTAGGCCGGCTGCTTCGTCGCGCCGACCCTGGTCAACCTGATTCTGACTGCCATGGACGAGGGACCTCCTTCTCGATGCGTTCTTGACACTCACTCGCCCCGGACCGTTCCCGGGACGACGATGATCACTTCGTGGTCAGGATGAAGCGTACCCGGATCGGGTCGCCGGCGAGGCCGGCGCCGGCGAGCGCGTCGAGCGGCTCGACGAACGGTCGGACCTCCCGCTCGAAGCGGGCGTGCTCGTCGGCCGGCAGGAGCGCGACCGACGACTCGATCAGCCCGGCCAGGTCGACCCAGGTCTGGCCGGCGTTGGGCGAGCCCGCCCGCGCGATCGCGGCCCGGTAGCGCGGGCTGTCCGCCAGGGACGACCCCGGCCTGGTATCGACGACCTCCCGGACCAGCCCGTCGCCGAGGCCGAGGACGAACGTCCCGTGCTGGAGCGTCCAGGCCAGGACGAGCCGGCCGCCGGCCGGGACGGGGGCCTCCCCGGGCGCGGCCCCGCCGAACAGCCGCGCCGGGTCGCCCAGGTCGATGCTCGTGATCTGGCCGGCACCGTACGGTTCGTCACGGACGTCGATCCCCGCCGCGCCCCCGGCCAGGGCGAGCAGCTGCCGGAGCGAGGCGAGGCGCGCCGTGGCGGCCGCCTCGTCGGCGACCGAGACGACGACCCCGCCCTCGAGCGTCCCGCCCCGGCCGGTGACGACGAGCGCCCCATCGCCCATCCAGGCGGTGAACGAGTCGAGCCCGCCGAGGGTACCGAGCGCCAGCTCGAGCTGCTTCGCACCGTCGGCCGTGCGCGGGTCGGCCGCCAGGCGCTTCACCAGGTCGCCGATCGCGAGACCGACGTCATGGGCCTCGGCGGCCACGAGCGTCGTCGCCGGCAGGCGGCTGACGAGCGTGCTCGGCCGGTTCGTCACCGCCCGCCCGCCTTCGAGTGCCGGGCTCGTGATCAGCACTTCGAGCGCGTCGCCGTGCGCCCGCACGGCGAGCCCGGCCCAGGCGGGCAGCTCGCCGGCCAGTGCTCCGTCGAGCGCCGCACCCGCCGGGAGCGCGCCCAGGGCGGCGCCGAACGCCCGGCGCGGCTCGAGGTAGCCGATCGCGAGGCTGTCGCCCTCGAGCGACGCGAGCGCCGCCCGGAACGAGGCTGACGAGACGAGCGGCCCGCTGCCCCGGGTGTCGATCGCCGACTCGACTGCGTGCTGCGTGCCGGCCAGGAGGACGGTGTCGGCGACGCCGGCGGCCCACGTCTCGCCGCCCGCGGTACCGACGATCAGCTCGACGCCGGCATGCGTCACGCTCCCGCTGGCGGCCGGACGGAGGGTCGCCTCGAGCCACTGCCGGGCGGCGGAGGCGTCCCTCGTCGCTGCCACGAGGAGCGACGAGCCGGCCGGAGCCGCGCCGGGTGAACCGCCGAGGACGAGGGCGAGCGAATCCCCGAGCCAGGGCTTGACGGCCGAGTAGCTCGTCCGGCCGCCGCTCGCCTCGCTCGCGAGCCGGTCGAGCAGGTCGGTCAGCTTCGCGTCGAGCTGGCTCCGGTCGGCGAAGCCCGGGAAGCGCGCGAGCAGGTCGATCGCCTGGCGGCCCTGGTCGCCGGGCGGCTCGAGCCGGACCTCGGCATAGGCGTACGTGTCGGCCGGCGCCCAGCCGGCCAGCCGGCTGGCCGGCCCGGGACTCGAGACGAACACGAGCAGGCCGCCGGCGAGGGCGAGGACGAGCCCGGCCACGACGAGCGCGACCGGCCAGCGCCGGGAGACGGGCCGGAGCGGCGCGGCGGGCGGGAGGTCAGGGCCGGTCGTCGGCTCGCCGGCCGTCGGCTCGCCGGTCGTCGGCTCGCCGCCCAGTGGCTCGCCGGTCATCGGCTCATCGCCGCCCGAGCAGGCCGACCGGCCCGCGCCGACCGGCGCCCGCGACCTGCTTCATCAGCTTCTGCATCTCGGTGAACTGCTTGACCAGCCGGTTGACGTCGGTCAGGGTCGTCCCCGAGCCGGTCGCGATCCGGCGCCGGCGGGAAGCGTTCAGGATCGTCGGGTCGCGTCGCTCGCGGGGGGTCATCGAGCGGATGATCGCCTCGACCCGCCGGAGCTCGCCCCGGTCGACCGCCGCCTCGGCCTCGCGGGCCATCCCTCCCAAGCCCGGGATCATCCCGAGGACCTGGCCGAGCGGCCCCATCTTCTGGACCTGCTGGAGCTGGTCGAGCATGTCGTCGAGGGTGAACGTCGCCCGCCGGAACTTCTCCTCGAGCTTCGCCGCCTGCTGCTGGTCGAACGTCTCCTGGGCGCGCTCGACGAGGGTCAGGATGTCGCCCATGCCGAGGATCCGCCCGGCCAGGCGATCGGGATGAAAGACCTCGAGGCCGTCGCTCTTCTCACCGGTGCCGAGGAACTTCACCGGCAGACCGGTCACCGCGCTGATCGAGAGGGCGGCCCCGCCCCGGGCATCGCCGTCGATCTTGGTCAGGACGAGCCCGCTCAGGGGAACCGCTGCCGCGAACGCCTGGGCGACCGCGACCGCCTCCTGGCCGGTCATCGCGTCGACCACGAGCAGCACCTCGGCCGGCCTGACCGCGGCGACGAGGGTCGAGAGCTCGCCCATCAGCCCTTCGTCGACCGTCAGCCGCCCGGCGGTGTCGACGATCACGACGTCGCGCCCGGCGCGCCGGGCGGCCTCGAGCCCGCCGCGCACGATCTCGATCACCGGCGTCCCGGCCGGAGCCCGGTGAACCGGCAGCTCGAGGGCGCGCCCGAGAACCTCGAGCTGCTCGGCGGCGGCCGGCCGGTGCGGGTCCGCGGCGACGAGGAGCGGACGGCGCCCGAGGCGGACGACGTAGCGGGCAAGCTTGACCGCGGTCGTCGTCTTGCCCGAGCCCTGGAGGCCGGCGAGGACGACGACGGCCGGGGAGCCGGCGAGGTGGAACGTCCGGTCCCCCGCCGAGAGGAGCGCGGTCAGCTCCTCGTGGACGATCTTCACGACCTGCTGGCCGGCGGTCAGGCTGTGCAGGATCTCCGCTCCGACCGCCCGTTCCCGGACCCGGGCGACGAAGTCGCGCACGACCCGGAAGTTGACGTCCGCCTCGAGCAGGGCGAGCCGGACGTCGCGCAGGGCGGCGTCGACATCGGCCTCGCTCACCCGGCCGCGGCCGGTCAGGGTGTCGAGCGTCCGGCGCAGCCGGTCACTCAGGGCATCAAACATCGGGTCGGCTGGACTCCTGCTCGTGGCCGGTCGGCGGCCGCCGCCGGGGGGTGCGCGGGTTCTGACGCACCGGGACGGGGCACAGTGTACGCCAACCCCCTCCGGGCGGCGAGCGATCCCCCGCCCGGCCGCCCGCGTGGCGCGGCCTCGACCCGGATCGGCCGGGCCGGTGAGCAGGCGTCAGTCGAAGAGGGCGGCGACGAAGGCCGACGGGTCGAACGGGAGCAGATCGTCCAGGCGCTCGCCGACCCCGACATAGCGCACCGGCAGGCCGAGGGCATCCTCGATCGCAAACACGATCCCGCCCCGGGCGGTCGAGTCGAGCTTCGTGAGCACGAGTCCGGTCAGCCCGACCGCGGCGTGGAACGCGCGGGCCTGGGCCAGGCCGTTCTGGCCGGTCGTGGCGTCGAGGACGAACAGGACCTCCGGCCGGGAGCCGGGCAGGCGGCGCTCGATCACCCGGCGGACCTTCGCCAGCTCGTCCATCAGGCTCACCTTCGTGTGCAGCCGGCCGGCCGTGTCGGCGATCACGACCTCGATCCCGCGGGCGACGGCCGCGTCGAGCGCGTCGTACACGACCGCCCCCGGGTCGGCGCCGGCAGCGTGCGCGACGACGCCGACGCCCGCCCGCCGGGCCCAGATCTCGAGCTGCTCGATCGCGGCGGCGCGGAACGTGTCCGCCGCGGCGAGGAGGACCGACCGGCCCTCGAGCCGGTAGCGATGGGCCAGCTTCCCGATCGTCGTCGTCTTGCCCGTGCCGTTCACGCCCACGACGAGCACGACCGCCGGCTGGCCGGCCAGGGCGGGGACGGGCGACCAGCCCGGATCGGTCGGCACGAGGAGGCGCTCGAGCTCGGCCCGGACGGCCGCCTCGGGCCCGGCCGGGTCGTGCCGGGCGCGGGCCCGCTCGACGATCCGGGCGGCAAGCAGGGCCCCGACGTCACCGGCGATCAGCGTCTCCTCGACCTCGTCCCAGGACGGCCCGCCCGCGGGCGCGCCGCGCAGGAGGTCGCGCAGGCGGGAGATGAACCCGCCCCGGCTCTTCTCCAGGCCGCTCGCCAGGGCCTCCGAGGCGAGCGGGTCGTGGGGCGGCTCGTAGGCCGGCTCGGGGAACGGCTGGTACTCGGGCACCGGCGGGCCGGGCTGGTAGAGCGGCTCCTCTTCGGGCTCGTAGCCCGGCTCGGGGAACGGCTCGTAGACCGGCTCTTCCTCGGGCTCGACCTCCGGCGGCAGCTCGGGCAGCTGGGTCGCGGGCGCCGGGCGCTCGTCGCCGGGCGCGACCACGACCGGGGCGCCAGCCGGATCGGCCGTCCGGCGCCGTCTGAACAGGCTCATCGTCCTCCGTTCCCCGGGGCTCGGCCCGCGGGCGGCACGGCTGCCGCGCGCTCGGCGACGGCCCGCGCCTCCTCGAGCCGGAGACTGATCACCCGGCTCGCCGAATCCTCGCCCACGGTCACTCCGTAGAGCGCATCGGCGACCTCGATCGTACCCCGATTGTGGGTGATGACGATGAACTGGGTCCGGTGGGCAAGGCGCCGGAGCGACTCGGCGAAGCGCCCGATGTTTGCCTCGTCGAGCGCGGCATCGACCTCGTCGAGGACACAGAACGGGACCGGCCGGACCTCGAGCATCGCGAACAGGAGGGCGACCGCGGTCAGCGCCCGCTCCCCGCCCGAGAGCATCGCCAGGGCCTGGGCCTTCTTGCCCGGCGGGCGGGCCACGATCTCCACCCCGGTCGCCGCCAGGTCGGCGGGCTCGGTCAGCGAGAGCCGGGCGAACCCGCCCCCGAAGAGATCGCGGAAGCGCGCGTCGAAGGCCGTCTCGAGGGCCCGGAACGTCGCCTGGAACTGCTCCGCGATCAGCTCGTTCAGCTCCTCGATCAGGGTCCGGGTCTGCTCGATCGCCGAGCGCAGGTCGGCCTGCTGGCGCTCGAGCTGCTCGAGCCGTCCACGCAGCGCCGCGTACTCCTCGACCGCGAACGGGTTCGCGGCGCCGAGTTCGTGGTACCGCCGGCGGAGCCAGGCGATCCGCCCGGCCGGCGGCAGCTCGGTCGGGGGCGGGCTCGCCGCCCACTCGGGGCCGCGGGCGGCGAGCGCCGCCTCGAGGGCGACCGTCTCGTCGTCGACCGGGACCTCGACGCCGAGGCTGCGCAGCCCGAGCTCGCCCAGGACGGCCAGCTCGACGAGGAGCTGCTCGCGGATCGCGTCGACCGCCAGGCGGGCCTCGAGGTCGGCCACCTCGGCCGCCCGGAGCCGGTCCTCGGCCGCCCGCAGACGCTCGCGGGCCCGGGCCGTGGCCGCCTCGGCGGCGGCGAGTTCGGGTCGCTCGGCCGCCTCGGCGGCGATCAGCTCGTCGAGCGCCGCCCGCGCCGCAGCTTCGCGGGCCGCGGCCGCGGCCAGCTCGCGCCCGAGCGCCTCGCGCTCGGCCCGGATCTCGCGCTCGCGATCGGCGAGCCCGGCCGCCTCGCGCTCGGCGCGCACGATCCGTTCCTCGTCGAGGGCGACCGCCGCCTCGGCCTGGGCCCGCCGCGCCTCGGCCGCGCGCCGCCGACGGTCATGCTCGGCGAGGGCGGCCGCGAGCCGGTCACGGCGCTCGCCCAGCTCGGCCGCCCGCTCCTCCCAGGTGCGCAGGGCCGCTCCCTGGCCCGCGTCGGGAGCCGACTCGGCCGGCTCCGGGGCGCCCGCCGGGCCTCCGGCCGACGCCTCGAGGGCGGCGAGCGACGATCGCAGGCGGGCCGTTTCGACCTCCAGGCGAGCGAGCTGGGCGGCGAGCCAGGCCGCCTCGCGTGCCGTCGCCTCGGCCGCCCGACCGGCCGTGCGCTCCTCGTCCTCGGCCCGCCGCCGTGCCGCCGCGGCTGCCGACTCCGCCGCCCGCAGCTCGCCCAGGCTCGTTCGCGCCGCGACCAGCTCGGCCTCGACCGCGGCCGCCTCCTCGCCCGCCCGGAGCGCCAGCGCGCTCGCCGCCTCGAGCTCGAGGGCCAGCCGCTCTGCCTCTGCCCGCCGCTCGAGGACCGGGTCGGGCCGGCCGAACGCGACCGTCAGCGGCCCGGCCACGACCGACCCGTCGCGACTGACGGCCACCCAGCCCGGCGGAAGGAGGTCCCGGACGGCGAGCACCCCGGCCAGGTCGGGGAGCCAGACCGCGCTTGCCAGCAGCCGGCGGGCCGCCCCTCCCGGGTCGGCGCGCAGGGCGGCGTCGAGCCGACCACCGCCCAGAGCCGCGACCCGCTCGCCGAGCTCGGCCGGGATCGGACGGCCCGAGCCGCGCCCGGCGGCCGGTTCAGCCCCGGACGCGGCGGCGGACACCTCGTCGGCCGGCGCGATCACGAGCAGGCCGCGCTCGCCGGCGAGACCGGGAACGGCCTCCGGGCCGACGAGGTAGGCCCGCACGAGCTCGCCCAGGGCGGCTTCGACGGCGGCGCGCAGGCCCGCCTCGACCTGCAGGCCCTCGTCGAGGCGCCGGCCTCCCAGCCGGCGCGCGGCGCGGGCGATGCCGCGCCGCTCGTCCTCGGCCAGGCGGGCCTGGACGGCCTCGAGCCTCGCCCGGACCGTCGCCGCCCGCTCGGCGGCGACCGATGCCCGCTCGGCGGCGGCCTGGCGGCGTCCCTCGAGCGCTTCGACCGTCGCCCCGGCCGCCTCCCTGGCCGCCCCCGCCGCCCGCTCCGCCTCGAGCGCGGCCTCGAGCCGTGCCCGCGCGTCCGCCAGCCGCCGGTCGAGCTCGGCGTGGCGGGCAGACGCCTCCCCGGCGCGGGCACGCTCCTCGGCCTCCCGGCGCTCGTGTTCGGAGAGCCGGCGGCGAGCGGCCTCGATCTCGGCCGCCCGGGCTGCCGCGGCCCGCCTGAGCGCGGCCAGCTCGTCGCCCCTGGCGGCGGACGCGGCGCGCAGCGCGGCCAGCTCCTCGAGCGCCTCGACGAGCGCCGCCCCGGCCTCGCTCACGGCCGCCTCGAGCGCCCGGTCGGGCTCCGGAACCGGTTCGGCGAGTTCGCGTCGACGGGCCGCCCGGTCGGCCTCGGCCGCGGCGCGCTCGGCCTCGAGGCGGGCGCGGTCGCGCTCGACGGCCTCGATCTCGGCCGCCAGGCGGGCCTCCCGGAGGCGGCCCGCGGTGAGCGCGGCGAGCGCGGTCTCGAGCGCGGCGCGGCGCTCGCGCTCGAGCTCGGCCCGGCTCGCCCGGCGGGCTCCGATCGCGGCCGCCGCTTCCTCCGCCAGGGTCAGCTCGGCGAGCATCCGGTCGGTCTCCAGGCGGGCCTCGGTGAGCCGGCCGGCGGCCTCGGCGGCCCTGGTCGCAACCTCGTGCCAGCGGGCATGGGCGACCGCGAGCAGGGCCGCGGCAAGCTCCTCGCCGGCGCTCTGTCGGCTCGCCTGCTGCTCGGCCTGGGCGGCCAGGCGGCGGGCCTGGGGACGGAGCTCGGCGAGCACGTCCTCGACCCGGGCCAGGTTCGCCTCGGCCTCGGCCAGCTGCTCCTCGGCGCGCCGCCGTCGGCGCTCGTGGCGCCGGACCCCGGCCACCTCCTCGAACAGCGGCCGGCGCTCCTCGGGCCGGAGGGCGAGCGCCTGGTCGACCATCCCCTGGCCGATGAACAGGAACGCGTTGTCGGCCAGGTGGGCCGCATCGAGCAGGTCGACGAGGTCGCGCAGGCGGACCCGCTGGCGGTTCAGGAGGTAATCGTTCTCTCCCGACCGGTAGAGCCGGCGGCCGATCTCGAGGACGCTGTACTCGACCGGCAGGAGGCCGTCGGCGTTGTCGAGGACGAGCGTGACGTCGGCCATGCCGAGGGCCGCCCGCCGCTCGGAGCCGGCGAAGATCACGTCCTCCGAGCGGCGCGAACGGAGTGCCCGACCCTGTTCGCCGAGCGCCCAGCGCAGCGCATCGGCGAGGTTGCTCTTGCCCGAGCCGTTCGGGCCGACGACGGCGCTGATCCCGGGGCCGAACTCGACCACGGTCCGCTCGGCGAACGACTTGAACCCCTGCAGGCGGAGGGCGAGCAGGCGGGCCGGCGCGGGCGGGCCGGCGGCGGGCAGGTCCCCGGGCGTGGGCTCGCTCACGGCCGGTCGCGGTCCCGCCCGGTCAGGGCCGCCAGGGCGCTCGCCGCGGCCGCCGTCTCGGCCGTCCGGCGCGAGGGCCCCTCCCCGACCCCGACAACCTCGTCCTCGACGAGGACCTCGATCCGGAAGAGGCGGGCATGGTCCGGCCCGCTGACGGTCACGATCCGGTAGACCGGGCGCTGGCCGAGCCGCTGCTGGGTGTACTCCTGGAGCTGGCTCTTCGGGCTCTTCAGGGTGCCGAGCGGGAGATCGGCCTCGATCTCCGGGCGGGCCAGCCCGACCAGCCAGTCGCGGGTCGCCTCGTAGCCGAGGTCGAGGTAGAGCGCCCCGGCGAGGGCCTCGAAGCCCGAGGCCAGGAGCGACGGGCGGAGGCGGCCGCCGCGCCGCGACTCGCCGGCGCCGAGGAGGAGCCAGGCTCCGAGCTCGATCCGGCCCGCCAGCCGGGCCAGCCCGGCCGTGCTCACGATCGCCGCCCGGCGGGCCGAGAGCGTCCCCTCGTCATCACCCGGGTGGCGGGTGTAGAGCGCCTCCGAGACGACGAGGTTGACGACGGCATCACCGAGGAACTCGAGACGCTCGTTGTGCGCCGCGACCAGCCCGGGGTGCTCGTGGAGGTAGCTGCTGTGGACGAGCGCCTGGCCGAGGAGGTCGAGATCCCGGACCGGCAGCCCGAGCCGGGCGGCCAGGCCGCTCGCCGGCCGCACCGGAGCGGTCGGGCCGGTGGAACTAGGAGGCGTGCTCTTCGATGTAGTCGACAGCGTCCTGGACCGTGCGGATCTTCTCCGCATCCTCGTCCGAGATCTCGGTCCCGAACTCCTCTTCGAGGCTCATGATCAGCTCGACGAGGTCGAGCGAGTCGGCGTTCAGGTCGTCGACGAACGAAGCCTCGGGGCGTACCTCGTCCTCGTCGACGCCGAGCTGCTCGACCACGATCTTCTTCAGGCGATCGTACGTGCTGGCCACTGACTCCCTCCTCGGAACGGGATGCGGTCGGCTACCTGCCGCGGGTTGGGTCCGATGGTTCGCGCTCCGGCCGGGCCGGACCGCTGGCCATCTCGGTTGCGATTCGCCCGAGCACGCCATTCACCAGGCGCCGCGCCGGGTCTCCACTGTAGATCCGTGCCAGCTCGACCCACTCGGCGATCGCCACCCGGGCCGGCGTCGTCGCGGAGTGTAGCACCTCGCCGATCGCCGTACGAAGCAGGGCGCGATCGATCCGGGCCAGCTGGACGACCGGGTACTGGGGGGCGATCCGCTCGATCAGGGCGTCGATCGAATCGCGATGCTCGACCACCGCGGCCACGAGCGCCCGGGCGAGGGCGGCTGCCTCCGGGTCCGCCCCGGCCTCGGCCAGGTGGCGCTCGAGGATCGCGGGCGCCGTGCGCTGGCCGAACTCGGCCTCGAAGACCGAGGCGAGGGCGAGACGGCGACCGGCCCGCCGCGAGCGGGCACGGTCAGCTCCCGACACCGTCGACGACGATCGTGATCGAGCCGGCCTCGAGCCCGAGCAGGCGCTCGAGCGCGGCCGCCACGGCGGCCCGGACCTGGCCGGCGAGCACCACGAGGTCCTGGGCCGGGCGGGCGACGAGCACGACCCGGACCTCGACCCGCCCGTCGGCGACCCGGACCCGGATCGGCCGCCCGGCCAGCCGGCCGCGCCACCCGCCGTGGCCGAGGTGAAGCACGCCCGGCACCTCCTCGGTCGCCAGGCGGACGGTGTCGACCACGACCCGCCGCCCGACCTGGAGCCGTGGTCCGCTCACGAGGCTGCCTCCCCGCTCCGGTGGTGGAACGTCTCGGCGATCAGGTCCGGGATCCGCGCCCGGGCGGCCGCGGCACCGACGCCGACGGCGTACGAGATCATCCGTCGCCGCGCCCGACCATGGGTGATGATCACCGTCCCGCGCACGCCGAGGAGCGGCGAGCCGCCGAGCTTCTCGTAGTCGAACACGGCCCGGATCCGGTCGAGTCCCGGCTTCATCAGGGCGTACGCCAGCGGGCCGCGCGGCGGGCGCCGGAACTCGGCCCGCAGGAGGTCGAAGATGAACGTCGAGAGCCCCTCGAAGAACTTGATCGTGACGTTGCCCAGGACCGCGTCGCAGACGACGACGTCGGCCAGGTGATGGACGAGATCCTTGCCCTCGACGTTGCCGATGAAGTTCAGGCCCGAGGCATCGAGCAGCTCGGTCGCGCGCTGGATCCGCGCGTCACCCTTGCCCTTCTCCTCGCCGATCGACAGGAGGGCCACCCGGGGCTCCGGCACCCCGAGCACGCGCTCGGCGAACAGGGCACCCATGTGGGCGTACTGGAACAGGTTCGCCCCGCTCGAATCCGGGTTCGCCCCGATATCGAGGAGGACGAAGGGACCCGAATCGGTGACCATCTGGACCGCCAGGGCCGGCCGGTCGACGCCCGGCGAGCGGCCCAGCCCGAGGACCGCGGCGGCCATCCCGGCCCCGGTGTGGCCGGCGGTCACGACCGCGTCGGCCTCGCCGCGCTTGACCAGGCCGGTGGCGACGACGATCGAGGCATCGCGCTTCTCGCGCAGGGCGAGTGCCGGCGCCTCGTCCATCCCGATCACCTCGGAGGCCTCGACGTAGCTCACGTTCGCCGGCGCATCCCGCCCCGCGATCGCCTGGACGCGCTCGGTCCGGCCGACGAGGATGATCCGGTCGGCGGGGTGTTCGCGGGCGTAGAGCAGCGCCCCCGGCACGACCTCCTCGGGGCCATGGTCGCCGCCCATCGCGTCGACCGCGACGCGGACGAGCCCTTCGCCCCCCCTGGCGCGAACCGAGCTCAGGTCCACCGGGTCAGGAGGCGGCTTCGTCCGAGGGCTTCTTCACCTCGATCGCGGCCCGCCCGGCATAGTAGCCGCAGGTCGGGCAGGCGCGGTGCGGCAGCTTCGACTCGTGGCAGTGGGGGCATTCCTCGAGCCGCGGGGTCGAGACCGCGAGGTGGCTCCGTCGATCGCCCTGGCGGGCGTGGGAGACCCGGCGCTTGGGCACACCCATGTGCGTGATCCTCCGTTTCGCATGACGCTGGTCGAGCGGTCCGTTCGGGCACCGCCCGGGAAGGCAGGGGTCGGGACGGCCGGGCCGGGCGCGTGGGCGACCGTGCAGCCGGGCCGACGGCGGAGTCTACCCCGGATCGCCTCCTTCGTCGACCCGGAACCCGCGCAGGGCCTCGAGGCGGGAGTCGATCTCACCCGGCCCGTGGTCGTGCTCGGGGCCGGCGAGCTCGCGTCCGCACACGATGCACAGCCCCGGGCAGTCGGCCCGGCAGAGCGGGGCGATCGGTTCGGCCAGCTGGATCGCCTCGCGCACGAGCGGCTCGAGCTCGAGCTCGTGATGGTCGGTCAGGCGCGGCACGTCCGGCTCGGCGCTCGTGTCGAGCGGCTGCCCGGTGAGCAGGTCGATGCTCGGCAGGACCTCCTCCTCGAGCATCAGCACGAGCGGCACCTCGATCTCCCGCAGGCAGCGGCTGCAGGCCATCGCCAGGCTCGTCGTCAGCCGGCCGGTGACGAGGATCCCCCGGTTCGTCCGGGCGACCCGGATCGAGCCCTCGACCGGGTCGGCCTGGACGAGGTCGGGACCGAGATCGAGGATGACACCGGCGATCGCGTACGTCCGGGACGAGCCCGGCGGCTCGGCGAGCAGGCCGGCGACGTTGTAGGTCAGCAGCTCGGCCGCCAGCCCGGGAGTCACGGACGCACCGGCCGACGGGCGTCCTCCGGCTCGTCCTCGTCCTCGTCGACCTCGCCGAGCTCGTCTTCCGCCTCGTCCGATCCGCCCCGGCGCAGGGCAGCCCGCCGTTCGTCGAGCATCGCGATCCCCTTCTTGATGCTCTGGAGGGTCTGGATGAGGTCGCCCTCGAGGCCGATCAGGACCGAGGCGGCATACTCGTCGGCGCCCCGACGAACCTCCTCCGCGTCGCGCTCGGCGAGCTCGACGATCCGCCGGCTCTCGTCCCGGGCGGCCTCGGTCAGACCGCGCTCCTCGATCAGGAACGCTGCCTGTTCCTGGGCCCGGGCGAGGATCCGCTCCGCCTCCGCCTGGGCCTGCTCGATGATCCGCTCGCCCTCGGCGTTGATCCGCTTCGCGGCCCGGACCTCCTCCGGCACGGCCACTCGGAGCTGGTCGATCAGGTCGAGCGCGGCGGCCTGGTCGACCACGACGTTGCTCGTCAGGGGCAGCTTCTTCCCGTTCGCCAGGAGCGACTCGAGACGTTCGACGAGGAAGATGATGTCGATCGGACCGGCCTCCTCGGGCTGCCGCACCGACAGCGGCGCGGCTGTGGCGGGATTATCGCACCTCGCCGCCCGGACGGGCGGGCCGAAGCGCGACCCTCAGGCGCTCGAGCGCCGGGGCCGGAACCATCTCGCTGACGTCGCCGCCGAAGAGGGCGATCTCCTTGACCAGGCTCGAGCTGACGTAGCTGTGCTCGAGGGCGGTCATGAAGAAGACCGTGTCGACCTCGGGGGCGAGCTTCCGGTTGTTGTGCGCCAGCTGCAGCTCGCTCTCGAAGTCGGAGATCGCCCGCAGGCCGCGGACGATGAAGCGCGCCCCGCGGGCCCGGCAGAAGTCGACCGTCAGTCCGTCGAAGGCCTCGACCGAGATCCGCCCGGCGGCCCCGGGAACCGCCTCGTCGACGGCCTGGCGGATGATCGCCAGGCGCTCGTCGACCCCGAGCAGGGGGGTCTTGCGCGGGTTGGCCAGGACGGCGATCACCAGCTGCTCGAAGACGCCCGCGGCGCGCCTGACGATGTCCAGGTGGCCGTGGGTAGCCGGATCGAACGAGCCGGGGTAGACCGCGATGCTCATGGGCCCTCCTCACCGTCCGGCGCGCGACGGTAGAAAGTGAGGGCCGACTCACCGAACCGCCGCGTCCGCTCCGATCGTAGCAGCCCGACCGCGTCCGGCGGACGGTGGCGCCAGAAGTACTTCGCCACCACCCGCGCCCCCGGCCGGAGCAGGGATCCGCCCCGACCGCCCTCGCCCAGCCGGGCCAGGACCTCGAGCAGGAGGTCCGGCTCGGCGTACGGAGGATCGACGAGGACGAGATCGAACGGGCCGTCGGCGGCCGCCTGGTCGGCGAGATAGGCGCGCACCTCGGCCCGGCGCACGATCCCGGCCTCCCCGCCGAGGTCGCACCGGCGGAGGTTCTCCTCGATCGTCCGCACCGCGCCCGGGTCGCGCTCGACGAAGACGACCTGGGCCGCACCGCGCGAGAGCGCCTCGATCCCGCCGGCGCCGCTGCCGGCGAACAGGTCGAGGACGCGGGCGCCGGGGAGCTCGGGCTCGAGGATCGCGAACAGCGTCTCCTTGACCCGGTCGCCCAGGGGCCTCGTCCCCGGCCCGGGAGCGAGCAGGCGGCGCCCGGCCGCGCGCCCGGCGATCACCCGGCCGGCGTCGGCCATCAGGCGCCGCTCGCCGGCTCGCCGGCCGCGACCCGGGCCAGCCAGCCGCGCTCGAGCTCGCGGGCGAGGCCGGCGCCGACACCGGGCCGGAGCCGGCCCGAGGCGTCGAGGAGGGCCTCGGCGTGACGCCGCGCCTCCCGCGCCAGGCGGCGATCGCCCTCGCGCTGGAGCGAGGCGACCCGCAGCCGGGGCAGGCCGCTCTGGGCGAGGCCGAGGACGTCGCCCTCGCCGCGCAGCTCGAAGTCGGCCTCGGCGAGGGCGAAGCCGTCGGTCGTCTGCTCGACCGCCCGCAGTCGCGCCCAGCCGACCGTCCCCTCGGGAACGTCCGACACGAGGACACAGAACGACTGGAGGTCGCTCCGCCCGACCCGGCCGCGGAGCTGATGGAGCTGCGAGAGGCCGAACCGCTCGGCACCTTCGATCACCATGACCGTCGCGTCCGGGACGTCGACCCCGACCTCGAGCACGGTCGTGCCGACGAGGACGTCGAGCTCGCCCTCGCGCAGCGCGACGAGCGCCGCATCGCGCTCCGCGGCCCGCATCCGGCCGTGGACGAGGCCGACCCGGAGCGGCGCAAGGAGCGTACGCAGCCGCTCGGCCTCGGCCGTGGCCGCGACCGCCGCCTCGTCCTCACCCTCCTCGATCGCGGGCACGACGACGAACGTCCGGTGCCCGGCGGCGGCCTCGGCGCGCACGAACGCCCACAGCCGGTCGACCTCGGACGAGCGACGGATCGCGGTCCGGACGGCCAGCCGGCCCTCCGGGGGCGTCCGCAGGTCGGAGACGTCGAGGTCGGCATAGAGCACCTGGCCGAGCGTGCGCGGGATCGGGGTGGCGGTCATGAGCAGGACGTGCGGGGCCCCGCCGGCGCCCTTGGCCTCGAGCTGGGCGCGCTGCTCGACCCCGAACCGGTGCTGCTCGTCGATCACGGCCAGGGCCAGGCGGGCGAACGTCACCCGCTCCTGGATCAGGGCATGGGTGCCCACGACGACGCGCGCCTCGCCGGCCGCGATCGCGGCCAGGGCGGCCCGCGACCCCTCGCCGCCGAGCGATCCGGTGAGCAGGGTGACCTCGAGACCGAGCTCGGCGAGCAGGTCGCCGAGCGTTGCCGCGTGCTGGCGGGCGAGCAGGTCGGTCGGGGCCAGGAGCGCCCCCTGCGCCCCCGACCGGGCGACGAGCGCGAGCGCGTACGCGGCGACCGCGGTCTTGCCCGATCCGACGTCGCCCTGCAGGAGCCGGAGCATCGGCTCGCCCGAGGCCAGGTCGGCCCGGATCGCCTCGATCGCCCGGGCCTGGTCGACGGTCAGCTCGACTTCCCGCCCGAGCCGCCGGCCGAGAGCCTCGACGATCGCCCGCCGGACGCCGGCCGCGGCGGCGTCGGCAACCCGGATCGGCAGCGCGGTCGAGCGCTCGCGCTGGCGACGCCGGGCGACCATCCCGACCTGGAGCGCGAGCAGCTCGTCGAAGGCGAGCCGGCGGAGGGCCGCGTCCCGCTCCTCGAACGTGGCCGGGTAGTGGGCTGCCTCGATCGCGGCCCCGATCGGGACGAGCGTCTCCGCGGCCAGGAGGTCGCGGGGCAGGTACTCGGGGTAGTCGCGCCCCGCCCGGTCGAGCGCGGCCCGGATCAGCGACCGGAGGCGGGTGACGGTCAGGCCCGCGGTCAGCCGGTAGATCGGGACGATCCGGCCGGCGTGGAGGACGGCGCTCCCGTCGTCGGGGCTGAACTCCGGGTTGTCGAAGACGATCGTCCAGCCCCGCCGCTTCAGGCGCCCGCTGATGACGACCCATTGACCCTCGCGCAGCCGGCGCTCGATGAACCGGCGCCCGAACCAGGTCGCTTCGGCCTCGCCGGTCCCGTCGGCCAGGACGGCCGTCGTGCGCTGGACGCGCCGGCGGATCGTCTGCTCGACGCGCAGGCCGCGGACCTCGACCCGGGCACTGACCGGGGTCCCCTCCTCCATCCGGGCCAGCTCGGCCAGGGTGCGCATCTCGCGCAGGTCCTCGTATCGCCGCGGCAGGTGGAAGAGGAGGTCGCGCACCGTCACGACCTCGAGCCGACGGAGGATCGCGCCGAGGCGCGCGGCCCCGGGCAGGCCGCTCCGGGCGACCTCGAGATCGAGCAGCTCGGCCGCCGACGGCGACGCTGTGGCCGGCGGACGGGAGGCGACGGGGCGGGCCACGCTACTCGGCGGCGACCAGGTACCGGTAGTGGGGTTGACCGCCGTGCACGACCTCGACCTCGAGGTCGGGACGCCAGGCGGCGATCAGCTTCGCCATCGCCTCGGCCTCGTCGAGGTCGGCCCCGTCCCCGTAGTACAGGGTGACCAGCTCGTACCCCGGCCGGAGCGTGGCGAGGGCCGCCAGCAGGGCCCGGCTCCGCTCGCTGTCCACGGCCACCAGCCCGTCGTCGGGATCGAGCACGATCGTCTGGCCCTGCTTCACCTTCCGGCCGCCGATCTTCGCGTCGCGGACCGCGTCGGTCACGAGCAGGGTCTGGATCGAGCGGGCCGCGGCGGTCATCGCAACCACGTTCGCCGGGCCGTCACGGTTGGGGTCGAGGGCGATCAGGGCCGCAACCCCTTCGGCCGCGTTCCGGGTCTCGACCACCCGGACCGGCCGCCGGGCGAGCGATGCGACCTGGCGCGCGGCGAGGATCACGTTCGGGTTGTTGGGCAGGACGAGGACCTCGTCGGCGTCGAGCGCGTCGATCGCGGCGAGCAGCTCGCCGGTGCTCGGGTTCGCCCCCTGGCCGCCGCGCACGATCGCGGCCACGCCGTACGACTCGAAGATCGCGGCCAGCCCGTCCCCGGCCGCGACGGCGACGACCGCCAGCCGACCCGGGGGCGCCGCCGCCCCGCCGGCAAAGGCGGCCGCCCGCTGCTCGCGCACGTCCCGCGCCTGCTGGTCGAGGTTCTCGACGCTGATCCGGCTGAGCGCCCCGAGCGACAGCCCGTAGGCCAGGATCTCGTCGGGTCGCTCGCTGTGGACATGGACCTTCACCGCGCGCTGATCGCCGGCGACGAGGACGGACTCGCCGAGGCGGGCGAGCTGCTCGCGGATCGCGTCGACATCGAGCGCGCGTCCGGGCGGGGGCTGGACGAGGAACATCGTCTCGTACCCGAACCCCTCGTCGGCGAGCGAGACGACGGCCGACGGTCGGGCGGTCGGGATCGCGGCGCGGCCCTCGCCGGACCCGGCGCTCACCGGCTCCCGGCCGGCGCTCACCGGCTCCCGGCCGGCGCTCTCCCCCCGGCCGGCGCCCGCCGGCTCCCGGCCGGCGCCCGCCCCCCGGACGGCGGCGAGCGCCCCCTCGAGGAGCCGGAGCAGGCCCTGTCCGCCGGCGTCGACGACGCCGGCCTCGCGCAGCACGGGCAGGAGCGACGGGGTCGCCGCCACCGCCGCCTCGGCCGCCTCGACCGTGGCCGCGAGGACCGCCTCGAGATCGTTCTCACGCTCGGCCGTCGCCCGGGCGGCCGCGGCCGCCTCGCGGATGACGGTCAGGATCGTCCCCTCGACCGGTTCGCCGACGGCCCGGTAGGCGGTCCGTGCGCCCTCGCCCAGGGCATGGGCGAGGTCGAGGGCGTTGAAGTGGCGCTTCGCGGCCAGCCCGTCGGCGATCCCGCGCATGATCTGCGAGGCGATCACCCCCGAGTTGCCCCGGGCGCCCATCAGGGCCCCGAAGCCGAGCGCCGCGGCGACCCGGTCGGCGGCGGCCTCCTGGGCACGGTCGGCCTCCGCGAGCGCCGCCCGGGCCGTGGCGACCATGTTCGAGCCGGTGTCCCCGTCGGGCACCGGGTAGACGTTGAGCGCGTTCACCTCGTCGGCGTGTGCCTCGAGGTTCGCCACCGCCGCCCGGAACGCCTCGCGCAGCCCCGGCCCGTCGCACGAGCGGCGCGTCATCGGGGCCGGCCGCCCTCGCTCACGGACCCGGCCGGGGACGCTGCCGTCCCGACCGGTCCACCGGCGCCGAGTTCGTCCACCGGGGACGCCGCCGGCGGCGACGCATCTGCCGGGGAGGCGGGCGGCGGGAACGCAGCCGGCTCGTAGCGCAGGCCGCCGACATGGATCGTCAGCCGGTCGACCTCGCGCCCGATCGCCCGCCCGAGCGCGTAGCGCACGGCGGAGTCCGCCTGGCGCGCGACCTCGGCGATCGGCAGCCCGTAGGCCACGGTCAGGTACAGGTCGACCGCCAGGCCGTCGCGCAGCGAGACCCTGATCCCCGGCACGGTCAGGCCGAGCCGGCCGAGGAGCCAGTCGGCGATCGAGGGGGCAACGAAGCCGGTGACGCCGTAGCTCCCGGCCACGGCCGGGCGGATGATGTCGACGAGGGCTCGGCGGGTGACCAGGGAACGACCTGGCCCGCGGCGCTCGGTCATCGGGGGGTCCTCGTGCGGTCGACGGGTCGGCCGGCGGCGCCAGGGGCAGCCGGGCGGCCTCCGGTGAGCCCGGAGCGGTGTGCTATCATACGCCTCCGCTCGGGCCGGACATTGGCTCGACGCGCCCTCCTGAGATCCTGAGGACTGTGATGGCTCGTACCTGTGCCGTGTGCGGCAAGGCGTCGATGGGCGGCTTCAATCCCCAGTCGACGGGGATGAACCGGGTTCGCGCTCACCGCCGCTACCAGCCCAATCTCCAGCCCCTGCTGGTGACCGAGGACGGGGTGAGCCGTCGCCTGCGGGTGTGCACCCGCTGCCGGCGCACCCTCGGCAAGGCTGCCCGCTGACCCACGCCTGACCGCGTTCGGTTGCCTCCGAGCGCGCCCGTCCCCGCCCGGATGACCGGGCTCAGCCCGGCTCGGCCGTGTCGAGCCAGATCGTGAACGGCCCGGCGTTCACCAGCTCGACCTCCATCTCCGCGCCGAACCGGCCGCGCTCGACCCGCACGCCCCGCTCCGCGAGCGCCGCGCAGAACGCCTCGTAGAGTTCCTCGGCCTGGGCCGGCGGCGCCGCCCCGGTGAACCCGGGCCGGCGACCGCGGCGCGTGTCGGCGAAGAGCGTGAACTGGCTGACCACGAGCGCCTCGCCCCCGACCTCGAGCAGCGAGCGGTTCGTCCGGCCCGCCTCGTCGGGGAAGATCCGCAGCTCGGCGATCCGCCGGGCGAGGTCGGCCGCGATCGCCCGGTCGTCGGCCGGTCCGACTCCGAGCAGGACGAGCAGGCCGGGGCCGATCCGTCCGACCGGCTCACCGGCGACCCGCACCTCGGCCCGCGAGACGCGCTGCAGGAGGGCGCGCACGTCCGCCCTCAGCCCTGCCCGGCCCGGAGCCGGTCGCGCCAGGCCTCAGCCTCGGCCAGGTAGCGCTCGCGCGCCTCGGCATGGCGCTCGATCGTCAGCGCCTCGGCCGTGGCCGGGACCTTGATCTCGTAGTCGCGCACCCCATCGGGGTTGATCTGGCCCTCGCCGCGGAGCATCAGGACGGGGATCCCGCCGGCCTCGATCTCGTCGGTCAGCCGATGGGCGAACGCCTTCGGAAGCTGGGCAAAGGTGACCCACTTGTCGCGCGGGATCGGTGGCTGTCCGGCGTTCAGCTGGTACTGGTAGCCCTCGTCGGCGAGGGCCTTGATCAGGCGGATCTCGCGGCCCATGTCGTGCCCCTTGGTGAACAGGGCGGAGCCGACGACGAGGATGTCGGCCCCCAGCCCGCCGACTGTCTCGGCCGTCTCGCGGTTCACCCCGCCGTCGACGTGGACCTCGCCCCCGTGGGCCTTGTGGCTGAGCAGCTCGCGGGCCGGAAGGAGCTTGCCGGCCGCGTCGTACATGAATGCCTGGCCGCCGAAGCCGGGCTCGACGGTCATGACCATGACGATGTCGAGCAGCTGGCGGTAGGGCTCGAGGGCGCTCAGCGGGGTCGCCGGCTTGACGGCCAGCCCGGCCGCCCGACCGGCTGCCCGGATCGCCCGCAGGGTCGGCTCGATCGGCTCGTCGACCTCGACATGGAACGTCACCGAATCGCACCCGGCCTCGAGAAACTGGTCGATGTAGCGGCTCGGCTGGCTGATCATCAGGTGCGCGTCGAAGGGAACCTCGGTCACCCGTCGGAGGGCCTTGACGACCTTCGGCCCGAAGGTGAGGTTGGGCACGAAGTGGCCGTCCATGACGTCGAGATGGATCCGGTCCGCACCGGCCTTGACCACCCGCCGGACCTCGCGGCCGAGGTTCGCGAAGTCCGCGTCGAGGATGCTCGCCGCCAGGCGCGCCCGTCCGGTACCCATCGCCGCCTAGTCCCCCACTCCGGCCTCGAGCGGTTCGCGGCTGCGCTCGCCCCGCAGCGCGGCGACGCTGGCGGCCACGATCCGCTCGCGGCGACGAGCAACGACCGGCAGCGGCGGGGCGCCGGCGCGCTCGGCCGCCAGCTGCCCGCAGGCGGCACCGATCTCGACGCCCCGGTTGCGCCGGATCGTGACCGGGATCCCGGCCGCCCGGAGCCGCGCCGCGAAGCGCTCGATGACCGGGAGCGGGCTCGCCGTCCAGGGCGTGTGGGCGACCGGGTTCATCGGGATCAGGTTGACGTGGGCCAGCTCGCCGCGCAGGAGCTCGGCGAGCGCCCGCGCGTCCTCGTCGGTGTCGTTCACGCCGGAAATCATCGTGTACTCGTACGACACCCGGCGCCCGGTTGCCCGGGCGTGGTCACGGGCGGCGGCGACGACCTCGGCCACCGGCCAGCGCCGGTTCAGGGGCACGAGCACGTCGCGGAGCGGGTCGCGGGCGGCGTGGAGCGAGACGGCGAGCGTGAACTGGGGGCCGAGCGCGGTCAGCCGCCGGATCCCGGGCACAACCCCCGAGGTCGAGACGGTGATGTGCCGGGCGCCGAGCCCGAACCGGTCGGGATCCGTGAGCGCGGTCACCGCCTCGAGCACCCGGTCGAGATTCAGCAGCGGCTCGCCCATGCCCATGAACACGACGTTCGTCAGGCGCCGGCCGTCGGCCCGCAGGCGGCGAGCCGCGAAGCGAACCTGGTCGAGGATCTCGGCCGTCTCGAGGTCACGACTGAAGCCGAGCTCGCCGGTGGCGCAGAACGGGCAGCCGACCGCGCAGCCGGCCTGGCTCGAGATGCACACCGTGTGCCGCTCGCGGCTCCCCGGACGGGCCGGGTAGTGCATCAGTACCGACTCGATCAGGGCCCCGTCGGAGAGACGATGAAGCGCCTTCTCCGTCCGCCCGCCGTCCGAGACGCGGACCTCGGTCTCGACCAGGGTGTCGATCCGGAACGCCTCGTCGAGGGCGGCCCGGAGCGAAGCCGGCAGCGGGCGCAGGTCGCCGGCCGTGCTCGCCAGGCCTTGCCAGATCGCGTGCAGGACCTGCCGGGCGCGATAGCCCGGCGCTCCCCGTCCGGCCAGCCAGGCCCGCAGGTCCGCCTCCCCGAGCCCGCTCAGGCCGGGTCGCGGGTCGCGCCGCGGGGCCGGTCGCGGCTCGCCGGCAGGCTCGGGCCGGGCGCCGGACGCGGACCCGGGCGGCGGCTCGGTCGCGGTCCCGGAGACGATCGCCGGGACCGGACCGGGGGTCTCGGGCGGGGCGAGCCGACTGGTCACGGCGGCGATTATCGCACCCGCTCGCCGACCAGCCGGGGGTATCCGCGCCGCAGCTCGGCCCCCGCCATCCGGCGCCGCCCGGCGAGCTGGACCTCGTCGAGGCCGAGGCTGCCCGCAACCGTCACCAGGCCGAGCCCGTCGCCCTCGGCCACGAGTTCGCCCGGGACGCCCTCTCGGGGGGCAGGACGGACCGTCGCCCGCCAGACGACGAGCCGGCCGGCGGAGGTCTCGAGGAAGCTGCCCGGCCAGGGCTGGTAGGCCCGAACCTGGCGCTCGAGCTCGACCGCCGGGCGGCCGGGATCGAGCCGACCGTCCTCGCGGCGAAGCGGCCGGGTGAGCGTCACCCCGCTCGTCGACTGCGGCCGCGCCTCGAGCGCGCCGGCGAGCCACGGCCCGAGCGAGCGCCGCAGGAGCGCCGCACCGGCGACGGCGAGCCGTGCCTCGAGCTCGGGGGTCGTCTCGCTGCCCGTGAGCGGAACACGCTCGAGGGCCACGATCGGGCCGCTGTCGAGCCCGGCATCCATCCGGATCAGGCTCACCCCGGTCTCCCGGTCACCGGCCAGGATCGCGGCCTGGATCGGCGCCGCCCCGCGGTGGCGGGGCAGGAGCGAGGGGTGGAGGTTCAGGAACCCACGGCCGGGCAGCTCGAGGAGCGGGACCGGGATCAGCTGACCATAGTCGGCCAGGACGCACAGGTCCGGCCGCAGGCGCTCGAGGGCCGCGATCGCCTCGGGGCTCCGGATGCGGGCCGGCTGGAGGAGCGCCAGGCCGAGCTCGCGGGCACGCCGCGCGACCGGGACGGCCTGCATCGCGCCGCCACGGCCCGCCGGCCGGTCGGGAGCCGAGACGACCGCCACCAGCTCGACCTCGGGCGCGTCGGCGAGCGCCTCGAGAATCGGTACGGCGAACGGACCCGACCCGAAGAAGAGGGTCCGCGCCCGCTGCCCGTGGCCGCTCATCGCGGTCCCCGCACCGGCCCGCCCCGGCGCTCCGCCGTCCGCCGCTCGCGCCGGCCGACGCGCCTGCCCACGATCAGGCCAGCGCGCCTGTCGCCTCGCGGACCTCGTCCGACTCGTCCTCGCCCGCGCCGACCGGGATCAGATCGTCGAGCGACTCGAGGTA